>ENA-ORDI01000041-ORDI01000041.1-marine-metagenome-genome-assembly--contig:-NODE-41-length-78488-cov-4.193914_pt1 | contig 78488 bp, 71 predicted proteins | sample MGYA00248628_ERZ508525 | MGnify/ENA primary metagenome ERZ508525 (study PRJEB26195, sample SAMN05422138) | marine metagenome | isolation source: East of Porto Seguro, South Atlantic Ocean | place: Atlantic... | reverse complement strand
CAAGCAGTATCTTCTTGTCCCTTCCAATACTAGATAAAAGCGTCATACCAGTCTCCTTGTCAGTTTGTTGAAATTCCGTTGGCCGAGCTAATTGCATTCCGCTACATCGTTCCTTCCTGTGCTGACACATCGCTCAGTTCACCGATTTGTCTCTGAAGATGACGATTGTGTTCAGACATGAATTGGATGTCGGCGATACGCAAATTTAGACCCGCAATTTATAACGCACCTGCCAGACGTTGTCAATCTAAAAATGCAATTCTTTAAATTGTGGCAATACATTTAATAATAAATTAAATGCAACGAGATCACGTAGTCTGTCGTTTAACGGAAATATTAATATTTATGATACGCAACAGAACTGGTGTTACACACAACATAAATATTCAAGCAATTGGGAGCATTTTGAACGATGTGATTATTATTAACTCCTGTGTTCTGGAAGTTTCATTGCCTCGTTCGGGAAATTTCTGCTCATATCGACAACAAAACTCAGGAAAATTGGAAACTGAAAGTGAACAGTAATTTCGTCGCTGGTTTCGCCCCAATCGTGACTGATCTGGGCGAGAGTAGAAATTTTTACAAGGAACTGCTTGGCGCCCCGCTCGAATATGAAGAGGCGAGCGACTACACGGCGACGAATGAAATGGAAGGTCTCAAGCACTTCGGGCTTTGGACGCTTCTGGACGCCGCTCGAAGCGTGCTCGATCAAGGAAGTGGCCGACCGATGTTCCGATTCCTCAAGGAACAATCGAATTCGATGTCGAGGATGTGGCTGAAGCGGTTTCCGAAATGAAGCCAAAGGGCTCGGAAATTCTACAGGGCACAAGGGTAGAACCGAGGGGACAGACGACTGTACGCCTCTTGTCTCCAGAAGGACTGCTTATCGGAATAACGTACCCTCCCTGGCTACGCAGTTAGCGATTTGCGCGAATCTCCATGCGCTGATAGGTTTCCAGTAAAGCGCTATAATCGCGGCGACTGAAATCATGAAATCCGAGAAGTCCTAGACGAGGAGATGCCATGCCCGCGATTGATGACCGTTTCCATGATCTGCATGCCAAATCCGTGATCCTGTCCCAAGAAGCCGAGACGTTATTCCCGGACGGCGTTACACACGACGGACGGAAGTTCGGTCCGTTCCGTGTGTACATGGATCACGGTCTTGGGCCTCGAAAGTGGGACGTCGATGGCAACGAGTATATCGACTATCGGACCGGTCACGGCTCAATGATTCTCGGACAGGCGAATCCCGAGGTGGTGAAAGCTGTGCAGGATCAAGTGGCTAAAGGCACGCACCTCAGCGCATCGTCAGAGCTTGAGGTCAAATGGGGCAATCTAGTCAAGGAGTTGGTTCCATCAGCCGAGAAATTGCGTTTTGTGTCGTCTGGCACCGAGGCCATGATGATGGCATTCCGAATGGCCCGCACCCACTCGGGGAAAACAAAAATCATTAAATTTGAAAACGCATTCCACGGTTGGGCGGACTCGCCATTCGTCGGAGCAGCGGGCGACAATGACGACAACGGCATCCCTCAGGAAATTCGCGACACGATGGTCGTTTTGCCGTACGACATCGACGCAGTTGAGAAGGCGCTTGAGAGGGGAGACATCGCGGCTGTCGTGTTCCAGGGCAACCAGGTGATGCAGCCTTTATTTATCCAGGCCCTTCGAGACGTCACAACGTCCCGCGGAGTCATGCTGATATTCGACGAAGTGGTGAGTGGATTCCGATTTTCTCGTGGCGGATGCCAGGGGCTTTATGGCATCACGCCTGATCTTACTGGAATGGCGAAAATTCTGGCCGGCGGACTGAATGGCGGCTGTGTGACTGGACGGGCGGAAATAATTGACACGATCGCTCCTGGCAGAATCGCTCATCCAGGCACGTTCAACGCCAATCCTTTATCTGCGGCGGCCGGCGTTGCGGCCCTGGAACTCGTGAAGAACGAACCGATTGGCGAAATCGCAGACACCAGAGCCGCACACTTGAAGATGGGCCTGAACGACATCATGGGGCGAATGGAGATTCCAGGGTGCGCCTACGGCGTGTCGTCGATTGTCCACATGCGCTTGGGTGTGGCCCATGAGTGCGACCACGAATATTGCACTGAAGGCAATCAGGCGATGATGATCGGCGTTGGCGACGATACAACCGCGCTGCTCGCACAGGCGACGGTTAATGAAGGAATTTGGGGGGGGCCAACTAGCTTCATTCTCTCATCGACCCACACTGAGCAGGACATCGACGAGACACTAGAGAGCTACGAGCGAGCGCTGCAATCAGTCCGGTCCGAGGGCGCGATCTAGTCTCTTTGCCAAACCAAATGAAACCAATACGACCTGCCCGTGAATATGAACCGTTCACGGGCAGGTCGCCTAATTGTCAAAAGGGCGGCTCAAGCCCTAGAAAACCGCGATCGGGTTTACTGGCGACCCTGTGCCTCCGACTACGTTCAGTGGATTGATCGTCAGCATGAACTCGTATCGGTTCTCCTCAGTGCAGGCATTGGCAAGGGGCTCCAGCAACGAATTGTCGAGCAGGGCGACGCCGTAGGCGAATATAACGCCGTGGACTGACCAGGGGATATCATACTCGTTGGGGCCGGCGTCCATCATGTCCCACCCGAGGATCGACACGTCGTTTTCCCGAACGAACTTCAGGCACGAGGCATGGAGTCCGGGTCGAGTTGGTCGGCCTCCCCAGGTTCCGCCGTTGTCTGCCGCGTAGGCTTCCCGTCCGCTGTACACCATCACGGCGTCTCCGGGTTCCAGGGTCACGCTCTCGGCGGCGGCGATCTCCTCTAGCTCCCAACCGTGGACAGGCTCGTCCAGTGTGACGTATGGCTTGCCTCTGTGCTTGGGAACGTCAAGCAGGACGCCGCGGGTCAGTATTCCGTCGCTCCACTCGTCCACTGTCCCATAGGTCGCGCCGCTGAAGCCCAGGATTTCGTCAGGCGTTTTCCCATCCCACATGCCGCCGTCGTCCCAAACATGGCAAAGAGCGTCGATGTGGGTGGTCGCGGTCCCGTGATAGAATACGCCGTAAAAATCCATCGCCGCTCCGCCAGGAGGCCTGTCCATGACTGTCATATAGTGTTGGGCAGGTCTGGGGTTCTCCGCTGTCGGAGTCACAGGCAGAGGACGGCTCAGCGACACCGTGCGCCCGTTTTGCACCAGCTTTGCGGCTGCGATTCGTTTCTCGGGGGTAATCAGGTTGATCGCTCCCGCCGAGCCTTTGTCACCCCAACGGCCCCAGTTTCGATCATCTCGTAAATATGACATGACCTCGGCTTTGGTCGGAACTTGATTCTCTGTCATCTGGCAATCCTCCTTTGCAATCTGATGCGGACTCTACACCATGTCGAACCACCCATCAAGACGGAAGGGGCATTCGCATGGCCTGCGAAGCCGTTCTGGAAAATAACCGTCTCAGGAGACGTTTCAATACCGCGCCTGGGCCGATCTAACGCGGCATACCGTCTGGAACTATTGCTGTTATATAATGAGGCCGCTTTCATTCTCGAAAATCAAGGAGGAAAAATCATGGGTAAACTGGATGGGAAAGTATGCGTAATCACCGGCGCCAGCCGGGGCATTGGCGCTGAGATCGCAAGGGAATTTGCGGCTGAAGGCGGCAAAGTTGTGGCAGCAGCACGAACGCTCCGCGAAGGAGACCACCCGCTGGAAGGTTCGCTTGAAAAGACTGTGTCTGAAATTAAGGAAAATGGAGGAGAAGCCACCGCTTCGGCTGTGAACATCTCCGTGCCCGAGGACTGCGAACGCCTTATTGAGGAGGCCCATGCCGCATATGGGAACGTGGACGTTCTGGTCAACAACGCCGCGTTGACGTACTTTATTCCGGTCAAGGACTATCCCGTCCGACGCTGGATGCGGTCGTGGGCCGTGAACTTTCATGCTCCGTTTATGCTCAGTCAAATGGTTTTGGGAGAAATGATCGAAGCCAAGTGCGGGAGCATCGTAAATATATCGTCTGGCGCGGCCATCGGCCCAGGTCGAGGCCCGTACCCCGACGCCCCTGCTGGCGGCGGCGGAACGTGCTACGGTGCAGAAAAAGCAGCGCTGGAACGGTTCACTCAAGGACTCGCTCAAGAAGTTTATCAATACGGAATCTCGGTGACTTGCGTGTCGCCATCGCAGGTCGTGCCGACTCCGGGAACCGTGTTCCACAATCTGGTCACAGGCATGGACGACCCAAGAGGCGAAAATCCTAATCTGATGGCGAAATCGGCGCTGCTTCTTGCCAGCGAACCGTTGGACAAAGTGACCGGAAGAGTGACTTACAGTCAGGAAATTCTGAAAGAATTCGATTGGATCCAGGATGCAAAAGGCACGGGCATCGATAGGGAAGGCAGCGGGTACAGCCAGGTTTAGGCATCTAAATGCATCGCTGACCCGCCGCGATGAAAATTCTCCAATGCAGGGCCAAATCGAGGAATAACCGACAGTCGGACGCGACATCGTGAGCGTCCGGCTGTTGCGTTCCTGAAGGCAAACTTTGAGACAGTGGCTCCACAATCTGGCGAATGAGAGACATCCAGGGAACCTAAAACACCTTGCGCGATGTCTAAGACCTTAGTTAGCCTTTTACCTAGTCTATTTCTAAGACCAGCGTTGGCGCCAGTGACAGGCTAAGTGGCATCGGATACAATTATTCGGACATGAGTCGCCTGGTTGAATGTGTGGGACTTGAGCTCGTGGCGAACAGAGACCACGACGCAGCACGAAAACATGATCCGCACGATTCACTAACTACATAAATGCCTGAGCCGAAAATACTGACCGATACTGGCGGAAAATGCAGACACTACCATAGCTCCAAATTTTCCGGGGAAGAGGAAATAACATGAGATTGACTCGCGCGAGGGTAACGAATTATAGGAGCATCGACGACTCCGGTTGGGTGTCGTTGGACAACGTGACCTGCATGGTAGGCAAGAACGAGTCTGGAAAGACGGCGTTCCTCCAGGCGTTAAGGCGCATCAACCCTGTGAGCGAGACCAACGGGGCATTTGATCTTCGTGATTTCCCGCGCAAGGGATACGTTCGCTACAAGCGCCGTCACGAGGAAGAACCGGCCACTGTTGTCAGAGCAGAATTCACGCTCTCCGAAGAAGAAATGTTAGACATCGAATCCGAGTTCGGCAAAGGCGTGCTTCGTTCGGACTTGGTGACTGCATCCAAAAATTACAAAAACCAGCGGGCGTGGGAACTTGATATCGATGAGACTGCTGTCGTACAGCATGTTATCGATTCCGTTGACCTGCCGTTGGAGGTTAAACAATTTGTGGGTCAGGCCGACACATGGGAGGACCTGCAAAACAGTCTTCAGTCCCTCGAAGTCAAACCTCCTGCGGTCCAGAAACTGCTCACCGACCTGCCGGAGCGGTTCCAAACAGACATTCGACAGCAGATAATCCTCCAGAAGCTAGAGCAATTCCTGCCCACGTTCGTCTATTTTGACAACTACAGCGCGATGCATGGGCGAATCTCGATTGAGAACATTAAAGAACGAGAGTTAGACGGCGACGACATTGACGACGCTGACCGAACTTTCCTGGCTCTGCTCTCGCTGGTTGGGGCCGATCTGGACGATCTGGAGACTCAGACGAACTACGAATACCTGAAGGCTGAACTCGAATCAGCGTCCATCGGCATATCAGACGAGATTTTTCAGTTCTGGAAACAGAACACACAGCTTCGCGTGGAGTTCGACCTCTCGCAGGCTAACCCAACTGACCCGCCCCCGTTGAACAAGGGAACGATCCTTCATGTCCGCATCTGGAACGACCGACATCGCGTCTCGGTGCCATTCGATGAGCGCTCAAAGGGGTTCGTGTGGTTCTTCTCGTTCCTGGTGTACTTCTCCCAACTGGAAGAGGAGCAGAAGGGCGACATGGTCATGCTTTTGGATGAACCTGGACTGAACCTTCACGCGCTGGCCCAATACGACTTCTTGAGATTCATCGACGAACGGCTGGCCCCCAAGCACCAGGTCGTCTATACAACCCACTCGCCATTCATGATAAATCTCGATCATCTAAACCGGGTTCGGACCGTCGAGGACATGGACGACCTCGGCACCGTGGTCGGAGAGAACATCCTCAAGAACAATCGGGAAACCGTGTTCCCACTGGAGATGGCGCTTGGTTACCAGATGGCCCAGACGCTATTCTTGGCCCCTCACTGTCTGTTAGTGAACTCGGCTTCCGACCTGATCTATCTCCAGGTTTTCGGCGAAATCTGCGCCAACCAGGGGCGGTTCAAACTGGACCCCCGTTGGGTCGTGATTCCTGTGGGCAATGCCGAAAATCTGCCGTCCTTTGTCTCGTTGTTGGGTGACAGCTACCTGAGCGTCGCGGTGCTTATGGAGGTCACTCCGACTCACAAACAGCACATCGAGAACATCAACGATTCGGCGCCCAGCGGCCGGCGGAACCCGATCAAGTGGGTCGAAATCACCCGCGTTCGCGACGCCGATATTGAAGACCTGATGGATCCGGGATTCTACTTGAAACTCGTGAACGAGGCGTACCGGGACGAACTGCCTCATCCGTTGAATCTCAGGTCAATCACTGACGCTAACCCTCGCATCACTGCGCGGCTGCAGACCCATTTTGAAACAGAAGGCATTGCCGGAGGCAATTTCGACCCCTACAGACCCGCTGCCTATCTACTCCAAAACCACAACACGCTAATCAGCGAAATCAACGACCACACGATTGACGGCGTCGCCACGATGTTTGAACGCATCAACGCCCTTCTGCCCAGCAATGGAGCGGTCGTTGGCAAGCAATTAGACGTTGCCCGATCTCGAATGTTGGCGATGGCGCCGCAGAACCAGAACTGACTGGTCAGATAACCGAGCATTAAACAGGAGGCGAGTCGTCAGATTCGCCCCCTGTATTGTTTTCAAGCTCTGGTTCTAGACTACAACGCGAACGCTTTCATTCGGTCGGTGTCGATTTCCAGACCCAAGCCTGGGCCGGTCGCCATCGTGATGTGGCCGTCTTTAAATTCCAACGGTTCTTTGAATATCGTGTTCAATTCAGGGCGAACGCCGGTGAATTCCTGCGGCTAGTTAGCAGTCTGAATCGACGCGACGACGTGGAGGCTTGCCGCCGTTCCGATCGTAGACTGAGTCTGATGCGGCACGAAATCCTTGGGAAAAGTGTCTGACAAGACCGCTATTTTTCGCATCTCGGTGATTCCGCCACATTTGACCACGTCGGGTTGCAGGATGTCAGGATTGGCCTGAGCGATCAGGTCACGGAACTGCCAGCGCGTGTACTCATGCTCGCCTGCTGATACCGGAACGTCCAGCGCGTCGGCGACCTGCTTGATCCCGGTGTAATCGTACTGCGCGACAGGCTCCTCGAAATGGTAGATGTTCATTGCTTCAAACTGACACCCCTGCCTGATGGCCGTCGACACTGAGTGGCCATTGTTTGCGTCGAAGCTCAACGGGATGTCGTCACCCACAAATTTTCGGACTGCGGTGAACATTGCCATGTCCTTTGCCGGGTCCGAGTCGCGACGGTGTGGCCCCCAGTCCATCCGAATCTTGATTGCGCGGAACCCCGCGTTCAGCGCGTCGTCCACTTTGCTGACCATCTCGTCAGGAGTCATCGGAGCGCCGCCGCCAATTGAACAGTACATCTTAATTCGGTCTCTGTACGAACCGCCCAACAGAGTGTAAATCGGCAGGCCAGTGACCTTGCCTAGGATGTCCCACAATGCGATGTCAACGCCCGCCATTGCGCCGGGTTGGACGCTGTGAGGGTCGAGCTTGTATGTCCGAAACAGCATCGCGTTCCAGAGCTTGTCGACCTCCAATAGGTCTTCGCCGATCAGCAGCGGTTGGAGCGCCGTGTTCACGAAATGCGCCAGCACTTCTAGATTCATAGGCGTGCATTCACCTATGCCGGAGATGCCTTAGTCGGTCGAGATTTGGACGATGACCGAGCGTGTTTTTAGGGGCGTGGCTTCGACGCCGATGATCTTCATGTAGCCCCCTAAATGTCGAAATCATGAAATGGTTTGGCGTTGCTCAGAGAACCCCTGAGTTAGGATACTGACCGAGTGATGTGAGTTGTGAATTTAGAATTGCCAGACGCCTGCGATAATCGTCTTCTTGAAGGCTCCCCTTCTCAAACGTCTCTTGAAGTTCAGCGATCATCTGATGGATGGTTTCACGCTCCGCAACATGCTCCGGGGATGCCGCCGACGTTTCTCCGTTAGACCTGCGACGCTTCCAAAATCCGCCGTACACCACCAATCCGATCATGAGCGTCACCAGCGCCGCCGGCGCTGCGTACTCGAATCCTATGCTGTCCAGATTCCGAGAAACGCGGTCGACTGCCGTCGCCGCGGGAAGGCCACCCAATTGGACGGTGATCCTTTCGCCTCGCTCTATGCCGCCTGACTCGATGATCTGGTAGGGTCGTTCGCCGATGGTAACAGAGTCCACTGGGCCTAGGTTATCGCTTCGTATGGCCACGGTTTCCAGAGGCGCCAACACGCGGATTATGTCCGCGCCGTAACGGTAGGATTTTTCCAGCGTGAACTCGTCGCCTGGAAACGGAAAATCATAGGAGAACATGATCTCATGCTCACCTGGCGGCACACTGGCGAAAAGAGCAAAGCCGAGGTCGACCTGGGCGAAATCTGCGCCGATGAGCCGGGTGTCAAGTTGAAGATTCGTTGCTCCTACGGGAAGGCCAAATCTCAGCAGTTGCATCGGCTCGTTTCCTGGGACGTAGGCTCGGTCTGAACTGTTTTTCAATCTGAGAATCTCCAGTGCAGAAATGGTTTGATTCGTCCGATCCACCGAAGCAAACAATAGCGACGCCGAGGATGCTGAAATCACGCCGTCATCAATCGTCGAATCGAACACCGTAATCATCACAGAATTAAGCGAGCCTGCCGAAAGGTCGATGTCCGTGCCGTAGATCGCTTCCTGGTAGCGGACGGAGACCCCGTAACTCAACTCAGGATCGAATTCCACGTCGTAGAATCGAAATTCCCCATTTTCTCCAGACGTCGTCAGGAGGTCATCTGGGCCGAAGATGCTAATGCGATGAAGCGTGACAGGCAAACCTGCCACTTCGGAGCCACCGGCGGTCGCATTGGATATCTTGCCTTCGACAGTGAGCGTTTGAACCTGCGCCGAAACGCTTTCCATCCCGTATCTGAGGGCGCCTGATGATGCCAACGCGAAAAGGAAGATTGCCAGTCCCCATCGGGACACCGCCGCTCTAACCACCACTAACTCTTTTGCTCGACAAAGGGTTACTGAAAATCCTTCTCAAAATGCTTTATCACAGGGTTGATGACCTGACGCCTCAAAGACCGATGCGTGCCGACTTTGTACGCAAAGTATTTGATAAGGCTACGGAAAAAATTGTCCTGAATTTCCCACATAACGGTCCAATGGGTAAATCCCCGATCTGGGTGAAATGTGTCCGTTCTATGCGACCAATTGGAGTCCACCGCTCTCATAACCCGTTGGTTTGGGTAGTCAAAACTACATTTCCATGTGATGATTTGCGAGGGGTCATCCTCGTGAATGCGAGTATCCTCGGTGTAGACATATTCAGCACCATCGAGACGAATATCTTCAGAGTACCGTTCGTGGACGATTTCTTCGTCCAATAGGCCATCCTCGCCGAAAGCGGTGACGTGCTGGTAAACATCTTCGACTAGAGCTGGGACACGGGCTGATAGCCGGATTTTGACCATCGTACTTCCTATCACGTAAAGACTGGGGTCCAGTGGCCGAGTGTAGCAATCGGATTCGGTGGAGTCAAACGGGCCTTCCAATTTATTTTTCGATCAACAAATTGTGTTTCTCAAAATTTGCCACGGTGCATCGTATAGTGCCGCGAACTTGCTCTCAATGAGGCGCGGCTGTACGATTCAAAGGAGAACACACAGGGAGGCATTATCGTGGATTATCTGGACAGACTGAGCCGATTTGTCGTTGATACCAGTTGCGATGATCTGAGCGAAGAAGCAATCATGGCGGTGCGAAACGTCACGCTCGACACGGTTGGCGCCATCATCGCAGGCAGCCATGAGTCTGAGAACGCCGATTTTGCCCAGACCATGTCCAAGCGATCTGGCCCCGGAACAGCGACGATCCTGGGGCATGGTCTTACGGCGGAACCGATGATGGCAACGCTGGTAAACTCTACTGCGGGAGTCGCGCTGGAGATGGACGAAGGGAACCGGTTCGGAGGCGGCCACCCGGCCATTCATACCCTCCCTGGCGCGCTGGCGGTGGCTGAAGAGATGGGCGCCAGCGGCAGAAGTTTCATCGAAGCGGTCCTGGTCGGATACGAGGTTGAGTCGCGAATAGGCGGAGCCACCAAGGCCAGAGATAATGTCCATTCTCACGGACATTGGGGCGCCGTTGGAACCGCCGCTGCAGTGGCGAAACTCCGCGGGCACTCTGCTAATGACGTGCGATCGATAATCAACCTGGCGGCTTCCATGAGTCCTGCCAACACCTGGACCACGGCCTTCAAGGGCGCAACGATCCGAAATCTGTATCCCGGACGGTCGGGCTTCCACGGGATTCTGGCAGACCACCTGCACGCCTGTGGCTTCACTGGACTTGACGACGCCCCGTCGGACGTATTCGGGACGATCATTGGCGAATCCTTCGACACCGACGCCGTCGTGAACGGCCTGGGTGGCGAGTATCGAATTCAACAGAACTACTTCAAGCTTCACGCCTGCTGTCGTTACAATCATCCGGTGTTGGACGCAGTCATGCAGGCCACGGCATCCAGTGATTTCCAAACTGACGAGGTCGAAGCGGTCGATGTGTCCGTGCCGTCCATGCTCCAGGGAATGCTCGGAGAATATCCTGAGAATATGCTGGCAGCCAAATTCAACGTGCCATACGCCGTCGCCGCCGCTCTGGTCCATCGCAGGACCGACATCACGGTTTTCAGGCCGCAAGTCATCGGCGAACAAGACGTCAGGAGCATCGCGGACAGAGTCAATGTGAGTATTGATCCCACCCTGGCGATATCGGGTGCGATTCCGCTGACCACCGCAACAATTAGGCTGAAAGATGGCCAGCGACTGTCCGCGGAGACGAGGCTGGTTCGTGGAGACTATGGGAACCGCATTCCTCAAGACGAACTGGTGGAGAAATTCAGCTTCCTAACAGGTGAGATCCTGGGTCACGTATGCGCTGAGGATGTTATTTCTGCCGTGTCTGATTTGGAAAACCTGAATGACATTCGCGCTCTAACAGAAATCCTGGGCTGATGCGGATCGCTGGACCCGGAGTCGAAAATATGGAAATTTCAGAAGCCATCAGCACGCAGAGGGCAATTCGTCACTTCAGCGACAGGCTGGTCTCCGACGAGACGGTCAGGACATTGATGGAGGCAGCAACGTCGGCCCCGAACGCAGGCAATCGCCAGCAGTGGAGGTTCCTCGTTGTTCGAGATAGAGAGACCAAACGCAGGTTGGGTGACTGGTATCTCCAGGCGTGGACGGAGACGGTGAGCCGCATCGGAGATGAAGCCTATACTCAGCCTTACCGGTCAGGAGGCGTTCTGGGCGAACAGATGGAGAACATTCCAGTGATAGTTCTCGCCTGCATCGCCACGGGAAGCTCCCATATTACGGGTGGGCTGGACACTCGTGGAGCGTCTATCTATCCGGCCGTCCAAAATCTGATGCTGACGGCGCGGTCGTTGGGTCTCGGAACGGTCATCACCACGATGCACACGCAGTTTGAAACCGAAGTGAAACAATTGCTTGGCATACCAGACCAATTCGACACTGCCGCGCTCATTCCAGTTGGATACCCGGCCCCTGACGTGAGTTTTGGCGATGTGTCGCGAGGGCCGTTGGATGATGTGGTGTATCAGGACCGATGGGGGAACCCGCTCGACTGAGAAATCAACCGTGCGAATCATACTGAAGTGTAAGGAATTCGCTGCCCAGTCTGTTGTGTTAGCTTCGATTTGGAGCGGCGTCAAAATCTGGGGCTTGAACGAATCGGTCTCAAAATTTCGGAAGAACAGCATCGAGAATGGACAGGAGCGAAGATGGGTCGAACGACCAACGCGGCTTTGTCGTAAAGCGTGATCTGGACGCAGAGCGGCAAGGGCGTCTGGATAATGTCGTCGAACAGGCGATGCGCCCATTCATGTGGACATTGCCCGGCATCGCGATCATGTTATTCATTTTGCCTGTCATCTCTGGCCCGATTCATGGATGGATCGATTCAGTGCACCACACACTGTCCCGCACTTCTCTCGAAAAAACGGCGACGTCACCTGTGAAAGACCAACCGCTAACCTTCAAGTTATCAATTTTGGCTTCGAACGCTGAAAGTGTAGCTCGCGCCTATCTATATAGATAGCTTGAACGCTTATGACAATGACGGAATTGTCACTCACGTCACCGAGAAATTCCGCCAGAGCGCAATTGATCAGGCTTTCATAGCCAACAACCTCGGCTCTCAAATGCGAATCGAAAAGTTAATTGCTGGGAATCTGTGTGATGACGTTGGTTGTCATGTGGATGTCACCGCCAGGACCAGCGGCAGTCAAATGGCCAGCGCCGGGGACATTGAGATCGAGTTGACCTACGTCGTAAAATTCGTCAACGGTGCTGCTCTCGTGGACGATGTTCTGAATTAACTGGTCGGTTCAGAGATTCGACCCGATTCTCATCCCATCGACGAGCAATGACTCAAGCGCCGAAGCGTTGTGTTTGTTTCAAAACGCTTCGGTGTTTATTTTACACTGACATTGCCACAAGAGAACGTGGCACGTTCCGTGTCCGAAATCTTCGCGCTGGCATTCTCAAGTGAGTTGCATCTATCATCAATGCGACAAATTGACTTGAAACTAGGGCGCTCTACGCTCCGAAAGGACCATATTTAATGTCGTTTTTTCCTCTCACCAAGGAACAGCAGACTTGGAAGGATCGCGCCGCGGGTATCGCCGAGCGCGTCCTGGCTCCTAACGCCGAGCGGGTGGACCGCGATCGCAGCTACCCCCAAAAGTCGCTCGACGCGCTAAAAGCGGAGGGACTTTTTGGACTCAGAGTGTCTGAAGAGCACGGCGGCCTGGGCAAAGACCTGCTCACTACCTGCCTGATCGTAGAGGAGTTGGCAAAGAAATGCTCCTCGACTGCGATGTGCTACAAAATGCACATTGAAGCGTCGGAGGTCATCTCCCGCATACCCACAGACGAGCAGGTGGAGCGATTCATTAAGCCGATGGCCAAAGGGGAAGTCTTCGCCACTGTGGCGGGCTCCGAAACCTGGACAACCGAAGACAACTGGACCTCCAGCCGTGCGTTCTCGCCCGTCCAAAAGGTCGACGGCGGCTACCAGATCAACGGGTCTCGCAAATCCTATGTTACGTCCGCAGGCAAAGCGAGCCACTATTTCTTCCTGTGCCGCATCGGAGGGGAGGACACGCCGCTGGACCAGATTAGCGTGTTGTTTGTTGAGCGAGACGAAATCGAATGGGAAATTCTCGAACCCTGGGAAGGTCTGGGCCTCCGAGGCAATTCTAGCTCGCCAGTTCGATTCAACGGCTTTGTGCCAGAAGGAAATCGCATTGGAGCAGAGCATACCGTCATGGGCGACGCCGGAGGGCTGTTCACGCCGGTGTTAGGTCTCACCTACGCTGCGGCCTACCTGGGCGTGGGATCCGGGGCATTTGAGATAGCGTCCGACGTCGGAAACCAACGATATGCCAGCGGTTCTCGTCGTCTGGACACCCCGGTCAACCAGCGAAGGATGGCCGAGCTTGCAACCAAGATCGAAGCCGCCCAGACCATGCTGCACGCCGCCGCCGCAACATTCGACCAGGGCAAACTGAATTCGATGCTTCCAATTCTTCAAGCGAAAGTTACCTGTTCTGAAACCGCTGTCGAGGTCACTCAGGAACTGATGACAATGTTCGGCGGCACAGCGTTTGCGGCGCGATTGCCCTTCGAGCGATACTTCCGCGATGCCAGAGCCGGGATGATTATGGCGCTCCCAAACGACCAGGCGTACGACGGAATTGCGGCAGGGCTGTTCCCAAAAGAAGACTAGCCGCGACGAGATTCGCAACCGAATTTTAGTCCGGCGCATATCATAACGGTGCGCCGCTTGGAGATGAAATGCTAGATTACGGCCAGGTTCTGGATCTGTTGACCGATGACGAACGGCAGGTGCAATCTACGGCAAGAGATTTTCTGGACGCCGAGGCCATGCCCGGCATCACCGACGCCTGGGAAAAAGGAGAATTTCCCCGAGACCTGATCCCGAAACTTGGCGAAATGGGTTACCTCGGCGCCAATTTGCCCAGTGAGTACGGGACCGCCGGCGTCAACAATATGTCCTATGGATTGCTGATGTATGAACTGGAGCGCATAGACTCTGGACTCCGAAGCTTCGCATCAGTTCAAGGCGCTCTGGTGATGTACCCCATTTTCAGCTACGGCTCTGAAGAGCAGAAGCAAAACTACCTGCCGAAGATGGCGTCAGGAGAGATGGTCGGGTGTTTCGGATTGACCGAACATGAGGGCGGCTCTGACCCCGGCGCTATGAAGGCCACCGCGCGCAAAGACGGCGAATCCTATGTTCTGAACGGGTCAAAGATGTGGATCACGAATGGGAATATCGCCGATGTCGCTCTGGTATGGGCCAAAGATGACGACGGTGTTGTTCGCGGGTTCCTCGTTCCGACTGACACTCCGGGATTCGTTGCCAACGAAATCAAGCACAAACTGAGCATGCGTGCATCTGTGACCAGCGAGCTGGTGATGGACGATTGCCGGATTCCAGCCTCGCAGATGCTTCCCGATGTAAGGGGCTTGCGCGGGCCTTTGTCATGCCTGACTCAGGCGAGGTATGGAATCGCATGGGGCGCTTTGGGAGCGCTGGAAGCTGTCTACGAAGACGCTCTGGCATTTTCCAAGACCAGGTCCACTTTCGGCAAGCCGATCGCCAGCAGACAACTGGTGCAGACCAAGTTTGTGGACATGGTCTCAGACCACACTCGCGGAATGCTTCTTGCTTGGCGCCTGGCGATTTTGAAGGACCAGGGGAAGCTGAACTACTCTCTGGTGTCCCTGGCGAAACGGGACAACGTGCGCGCGGCTCTGCTGGCGGCTAGAAGCGCAAGAGAGATTTTGGGAGGCAGCGGCATCGTGTTGGACCATCCATCAATCAGGCATATGCTGAACCTGGAGACGGTGGATACTTACGAAGGAACCCACGACATCCACACCCTCATATTGGGCAGGGACATCACAGGCGAGAACGCTCTGGAGTAGATGTAAAGGCTATGGCCGAGCGTCGAGACTCCGGTGGATAGCGTCCCACCGTCCTGGCATATCCTCGCGGCTCATCTGAGGCTCAAAGCCCATCGACAAGTAGAGGCCGATTGCCGGAAGCCGCCAGTCGTCTGTGAACAAGATGATCTTACCGTAACCGCGATCCACCAGGTGACGCGAAACTTCTGTGCAAACAATTCGCCCAAATCCGTGGCCTCTCTGGTCTGGGTGACTGACCACGAAATCCAGCCGGCCCATGTTTCGTTCGCCCTCCTGCACAGAGGCAAATGTGGCGGCGACGACGCCCTGACGGTTGACCACCACTCTTGAGCCTTTCCTGCGTTCGTGCTTGGCCATGTACTTCTCAAACTTGGCGACGTCCCAGACTGAGGAGAATTGGCCCATGTTGACCAGCCGAATCCAGGTGTCCTCGTCTCCGGGATGATACTCTCTGAGAGTGTACCCGTCGGATACTTTGACCGTGGTTAGACCGCGCACGGTTTCCGCGTCGATAACCATGCTGAGTTGTTTAGAATGAATCTGCAATTTCGCCCTTGTTTGCGCCTCAGGAAGATGTTGATGAAGTCTAGTGCCGTAGGTCGTCGATGTCAATAACCAGAATTGCGGAATTGACGTCAGCTTGACGGAGGTTCAAGTGACCAATAGACTTTGCGTCGGCGAATAATCATTGTCTTAAATTTATTACAATACCGGCTCAAAATGTGTCCAAGAGCGCATCCAATTGATTCTGAGAGAAACTGTGGCTGCCATGCATAGAATGTGGCCACCTAGTCAGGATAGCGATGGGAAATAATCGAATTCAGTAGGACGGCGAACAATTGAACGAACTTGATAAATACCTATTTGATATTAACGGCTACATGATTATAGAAAATGCGCTTGAACAGGACGAAACCACCGAGTTGAACCGGCTCATCGACGCGCAAAACCTGCCTGAACCTGGTCTCGCGACATCAGAGGCCAGATTCGGCTCCAGCGGTTCGTTGTTCGATGAAAACAATCAGAGCGCTGGATACCTCGACTGGGGCGCTCCATTCAACAATCTACTGGATCATCCGGCGATCATGGACCCGTTGAGATTTATTTTAGGTGATGGATTCAGAATCGACCATTACTACGGAATCTATATGAAGGACGGGACCGAGCGATTGAGGCTCCACGGAGGGAACACCCCGTTTGACCCGCCAGAGTATTATCACTTTCAGGACGGGAAGGTTTTCAATGGCCTTACCGTCGTTGCGTGGAACCTCTGCGAAACGGGACCTGAAGTTGGCGGATTCTGCTGTGTACCTGGAAGCCACAAAGCCAACTATCCGTGTCCGCCAGAAATCCTCGCCGGCCACGAACAATCGGGCAGCGTTGTCACCCCGCATGTCGATGCGGGGTCAGCCGTGATATTCACGGAGGCCCTGACTCACGGAACCGCTCCGTGGGTCGCCGATTACCAGCGCCGGTCTCTGCTGTTCAAGTACAGCCCTGCCCAACAATCTTGGGGTCCTAGTTATCCACCCATGCCCGGTGTCCAGCTTACAGATCGGCAAAAGAACCTGTTTGAAAAACCTTACTTTGCTCAACGAGCGTCGCTGTTCGACGACTGAGGGCGCATGCAGTTATGGACTCAGAGTTAGCACAGGCGTTGTGGTCGAAGAATCGAGCTTAGAAGACATTACATCTGCGTCGTCAGCAGCCGCCAGCGCGTAGAGCCGATTGTCGTTCGAGCCAATATAAACAGTGTCCTCATAAACAATAGGTGGGGCCATAATGTGGTCGCCAGCGTCGAACTTCCAGATTTCCCGGCCTGACACTGAATCGACAGCGTAGACTTGTTCGTCGTTTGAGGCAAAATACAAAACTCCGTGGTCCAACACCTGTGTCGATTGGACCTCTCCACCGGTTCGGAACCTCCATCTCAGGCTGCCATCATTGGAGTCCAGGGCGTAGCGATAACCGTCGTTAGAACCCGCGTACACTGTCGAATCCCCATGTGTCACCGACGTGAGAACCGAATCACCTGCCCAAAAGTTCCACAAGTGCGTGCCGGATTTTTCATCGAGGGCGTAAATATGATCATCCCACGATCCTACGAACACTTTACCTTCAGCGATCGCCGGACTGGAAATAGAGCTATTCTGGAGCCCGGTTCTCCAGCGAACTTCTCCGGTTGCCGAGTCGAGAGCGTAAACAAAATCGCTGGACGATGCAGGATAAACCGTCTGTTCATCGTGAGCTGGCGAACCGAGACATTGCCACCGGTGTTGAATCGCCACAACATGAAGCCGCTTCGTTCATCCAGTGCGTAGACAGCGTCATCCGCCGAACCTGCGAATACCCTCCCGTCTGCGACAGTTGGCCCCGACCATATCCGTCCATCCGTTGTGAATCTCCAGACCCGTTCGCCTGTCTTTCGATTAACTGCGCGAACGTGTGCCGCCAGGGTCGTGATGAAAATCATGTCGTCGGTGACTGCGGCGGCACCGGTGACAGAGCCGCCGGAATCATATGACTAAATGACCGCCTCTTCGGACATCGGTATGGCGTAGAGAACATCGTCTTGTGAGCCGATGTAGACCACGTCATCTCGAACAACTGACGCGGCGTCTTGCCAATTGCCGGACTTGTGCTGCCAACGGACGGAGCCCGCTTCAGGCGTCGCGGTCGGTGGAGCCGTATGGGTCGCTGTCGCGGGAGGACTTGGCGTCGGTGACCGCCCGGGCGTGTTCCATGGCAAGGGCAAGGGCAAAGGTGTTGGCAGGGGGATTGGCGTCGCCAGTTGAGATCGAGCAGGCGTTCTGGTCGAAGGTGCCTGAGTTTTTGTCGCGGTGACTAGGACAGGTGGCGGCGATGGCGTTGTCGGCGGTGGGGCCGGAACCGGCGTCTCATTAGGTCTCAGTGTGAACAGCGCGCGGATTCGCAGCTTGCGATCAACAGTGACCGTCATCTGAACGCCATCTCCCTGGGCATAGTCTTCCCATCGGATGAACGCGACATTGGGTGGGGTAGCAGATAAAGACACTGTGACCTCCGTCCCCTGCGGGTAGAGGCCATCGGAGTCGGGATGTGGCGCCAGGGCGATTTCCACTGATACATCCGGCACAATCGCGATCGACAACCGGTATCGTTCAGGCTCTGGAGTCGGCGAAGGGATTTCGGTTCGCGTTGCCGCTGGTGATGCAGTTGGTTGGCGTGTCAATGTTACAGAAATGGGCGTCAAACCAGGTTTTGCGAGCGTCAAAGGAGTTGACCTAGGCAAATCTGCAATGGCGCGGACGATTGTTTCCGGCGTGAATCCGCCTCCACAGGCTATGGAGAGCGTAAGTATGATCGTCCCGAGGCTGACTAACGAGCGTGCGGCGCTCGGAAAAGCCATCCTTTGAACAACCTCAACAATGGGGCCTGACACTCAAGGCTAGACTGAGGGCAGCGGGGCCGTGTCTCCGGTCCTCACCTGCCAAGTATGTACGCGTGCCGCCATATCTCGGATTCGGTCGCGGTGGGTTGGGTCGTTGAAAAGATTGTTCATTTCGTGAGGGTCTGAGCGCAGGTCAAATAACTCGCACTGGTCTCCGGCGCACAGATTTAGCTTCCAGCGATCAGACACAACTGAACGCCAGGGCAGAGTGAGCATCCGGTTGATTTCTGCGCTGCCAAGATGCCTGTCCTCCATATCTGGGTGGATACCGTTCCATTGAATGAATACGTCGTTGTCGTCCAATGTCTCCTCGCCTTTGAGGACTCCGAGTTGGCTTGTGCCCTGAAGATGAACGGGAATATCGTCGCCCAAAAGGTCAAGCAGCGTGGGGACGAGGTCGATTTGGCTGATGCTGCCTGGAACCTTATCGCCGCCGCCGATCCACGGAGCGCGAATCAAAAGCGGGACGCGAGACGCCTCTTCATAGAACGAGCGCTTTTCAAGCATGGCATGATCGCCAATCATCTCGCCGTGGTCGCTGGTGAACACCACGGCAGTGTTGTCCGCGATGCCCGCTCGCTCAAGCGCGTCGGTGATGTCTCCGACCATTCGGTCGACCAGAGTCATGTTCGCCATGTAGCGGGCGCGCATTCGGCGCCAGTCGGATTCGGTGGTCACGTCGTTGCCAAGACCTGCCGCGTTCGCAGCGACGATGTACTCGTCTGGGCTTGGCGTCACGCCTGTGTCAATGAACTGGAGGTTGTAATCGGCCCTCGCGCGATTGACCAGAGACCCGCCTTCGGGGCGCTGCAGAAACGTCGGCCCTATAGGGATGTCGTCAGGGTCATAGAGATCGTTCAACGGGCCGTAAAAGGGCGGATGCGGCTCGAACGTGCTGACGTATAGCATGAACGGCCTGTCTTTGTTGCGGCCAATGAATTCGGCGGCACCTCTGCCGAGGAAAGCGGCCATCTGGTGTTCTTCGGGAAGCTCCGCCCTCTGGAAAGCGTCGAATATCTTTTCACCCGCCACCTCCGTCTCAGGCTCATAACCCTGGTCGACCAGGTATCGGTGATAGTCGCTCATCCGACGGAGGTACTCACGGCGGGTGTATTCTGGCCGGTGCCCGTCCTCTGAGCTAACCCATTCGTGAAATCCGTGTTGGGATTCCAGATCATCGCCCAGATGCCACTTGCCGTAGTAGCCGCAGTGGTACTCCTCGGACACCATTTCTGCGATGACCGGGATGTCAGGATCGAGGTGCATCTTGTTCATGATTGGCCCAGCGGCATGGGGATACAATCCGGTGAGCAGGGAAACACGTGAGGGCGTGCACACCGGCTGAGTGACATACGGAGCCTCGAATACGAAGCTCTCATCGGCCAGCGCATTGAGACGTGGAGTCTGAATCCAATCGTTGCCATAACAGGCCATCGTGTCGTAACGCTGTTGGTCGCTGAGGATTACCACCAGGTTGTGTCGGTCTGCCATTCTGAGTGCCTCCGCTGGTCGTCGATTCGAGATTTCGATCGCCGTAGAGTCTGCTCCGTCCGTTGCAAGGTGTCAGGCATCCACTACACAGCGGAAGCCGAGGTTGCCCGTGGAAGAATCAGGAGTGTTAGAGCTTCGGGCCGCCACTCTGTACCTGTTGCAGTAAGAGTCGTGGCATAGGTATGATCCGCCCCTGATGCTCTTGGAAACGCCGGTGGTTGCCCCTGTGGGATTTTTCCGGGGTTCTGTTCGGTGGTAGTCGGGACTGAACCAGTCGGACTGCCACTCCCAAACGTTGCCGGCGACGTTGTAGAGCCCATATCCGTTCGGCTCGAACGACCGGGCGGGCGCTGTGCCTGCGAAACCATCCTCGGCTGTGTCTCGGTCTGGGAAAACGCCTTGCCAGATGTTGCACATATGCTTGCCGCCTGGCGTCAGGTCGTCGCCCCACGCGAATGTTTCCCCATCTAGGCCGCCACGGGCCGCCATCTCCCATTCCGCCTCTGTGGGCAGTCGCTTGCCTGCCCACTCGCAGTAGGCGAGAGCGTCGGTCCAAGCGACGTGAACCACCGGATGATCCAGCCGATCTCTGAATGTCGAGCCGGGGCCTTCGGGCCTGCGCCAATTCGCGCCCTTGACCTGCCACCACCACGGAGCGTCAGCCACGCTCTGGGTGACGGTTTTCGCGATTCGCGTTGAAACGAAATGATGGAACACGAAAGACCAATCGTACCGGTCGGCCTCGGTCTTGTATCCGGTGGCCTTGATGAATCGAACGAACTGCTCGTTCGTCACCGTGGTCTCGTCGATGTAAAAAGAGGAGACTGTTACCTGCCGCTCTGGGCCTTCTCCGTCACCAGGGAACCCGGCCGGATCGTTCGTGCCCATCAAGTACTCACCACCGGGAATGTGGGCCATTCCTTTAGGAGCGCGGCGCGGTTTGTTAGTGGTTGTGGGGGCGGCGGATGTCTGCGACGGCGGAATTCCGCGTGAAGCCGCGCAGCATGGGTTGCTCGAGTTGTCAGTCAATGAAAATCACCTTGTTAGCCGCAGAACAGGGCGAGGTAAGTTTTGGGGAATATAATCACATCCTCTGACCGGGTGTCAACGAACGGACGCTCACGAATTCGCGAGGCGTAGTGTCACCGAGCCTATTGACAAAACTTTCACGACATGAGTATTCTTGTGTCTAAGATGAACAATTCATACACCTACGGGTATTTTGGTTACTCTTTTTACTTTACCGGCGTCACTGCCGATCGAGTTATGGTGCCTTGATACTTTAGTAGCCTGTAAGTCAAAGACCACCAGAACCTCAGTCGGCAGTGACTGAGGTTTTTTAATTTCACGAAAAATAGAGGAATTACAAAGCCAGGGAGGGATGATCCGATGCAAGAGTCACCAACTAGGGATGTGAACGTCGTGAGCACAGTTAAATTGAAATCACCGGTAGATTTGGTAAGTCAACTGCCAATTACTCCAGAGGCGGAGAAAACCGTGCTGGATGGCAGACAGCAGATACGCGAAATCCTGGAGGGCAGAGATTCACGAATGCTGATGGTTGTGGGGCCATGCTCCATACATGACGAAAAAGCGGCGCTGGAATACGCGGACCGGCTTGTCGAACTTGCCGGAAAATTGAAGGACCGCCTGCTCATAGTTATGCGAGTTTACTTCGAGAAGCCCCGTACCACTGTGGGCTGGAAGGGTATGATCTACGACCCCAACCTGGACGACACTTTCGACATCGCTACCGGTCTCGAAAAGGCCCGCTCTCTCATGCTCAAGATCAATGAGAAGGGAATGCCCATCGGCACAGAATTTCTCGATCCCATCATTCCTCAATATCTGTCCGATGTTATTGCCTGGTCTACTATAGGCGCTCGCACCACCGAGAGTCAGACCCATCGGCAGATGGCCTCCGGTCTCAGCATGCCCGTCGGATTCAAGAATGGCACAGACGGCACGGCGCAGATTGCGGTGGATGCCATGATCTCGGCCCAATCTCCTCACGCGTTCCTCGGCATTGACCACTTCGGTCAGACTGCGGTGGTTAACACTTGCGGCAACCCTTACGGCCACCTGGTGCTAAGGGGCGGTCGTCAAGGTCCGAACTTCGGAGCGGATGCCGTCGCGGAAGCTCATGACCTTCTCACGGCAGGCAACGTTCGGCCACAGCTACTCGTGGACTGCTCCCACGGCAACTCGAACAAAGATCATAGACTGCAAGGAACAGCGTTCAAAGATGTTATCGGTCAACGCCACGACGGCAACACCAATATTATAGGCTGCATGATGGAATCCAACTTGAATCCAGGCGCCCAGAAATTGAACAGCGACCGCTCTAAAATGGAGTACGGCGTTTCTGTCACCGACGCCTGCATTGGGTGGGATGAAACGGCACAGCTTCTTGGCTGGGCGCACGAGCAGGTGGGCGACGTTGTCCGCGTGCCAGTAGGCGACTAGGTCGCGACCCCTTCTCTCTCTGGATGAATCGTTAGGGACGGCGACAGGCCGTCCCTAACGATTCATTGATGGACTTTTTAAAATGCGCGACATTGCCAGAGGCTCCACAATACGAGTGTTGTCCACCAGATACGGCGGCGCGCAACGAGATCTTTACGAAGCCCAGTTTGTTGACCACGTGGGTAGCGTTGTGCGTGTGTATGTTCCGGCTCGCTCCCCGATGTATGGTCATGATAATTGCCTTTTGGAACCGGCGGAGGTCTCGGCGATAGAAATTTACTTCACCGACCGTTCGTATAACATTATCCACCGGGCTGAGAGAAAAACGTGCAACAACTACTGGTACATCAATGTGGCGAAACCTGCCAAGTTTGATGGCACGACCCTGAGTTGGGTTGATTTGGGCATTGACGTGTCTTCACCAGTGGACGGTCCATTGGTCGTACATAACGAGGACGAGTTGGAGTTAAACACCGATCAAAAAAGCTATTTGCGTGATCTAGTCGATCGTGTTTTGCAACCGCGAGACGAGATTTTGAGGCTGGGCAGGCTCGGAAAATCCCCGTTTGACCGTGAGCGTCAAATCGAAAAACTCAGAGAGTTAGAACGTCTCTAGCCTCCCCTGAACCCGCCTTCTGAGTTGATTACCTGGCCGGTTATGTATCTGGCGTCGTCAGAGACCAGCCATGCGACTAGCCTTGCAGTGTTGTCAGGCTCTCCACAACGAATAAATGGCATGTTTTTGAGAGCCGATTCACGTTCTTCATCGGTAGGCCAACCAGTGTCGATTGGGCCAGGGTTTACTGTGTTCACAATGATGCCTCTCTCAACCAGCGCATCGCCGAGACTGGCGGTCAACTGATGCAGAGCGCCTTTCGAAGCCACGTAAGCCAACTACGATGGCATTGGGCCGAGATGTTGTCCAGACGTCATCTTCACGATTCTTCCCCTCTGTCTACAGTCGTGTCGCCGAGCGAATTCCTTGGCCAGCAGCAATGGCGCACTGACGTTGATGGCGAGGTGCATATCAATCTACTCAATGCTCAGTTCGTCGAGCGATTCCGCGACGTCGTAGGCGTGGTTGATGACCAGGATGTCAACATGGCCGTGCATCTCGGTGGCGCTGGTGACGAGTTTTGCAGGGGAGCCAGGTTCTGAGAGCTCCAATTCAATGCTCTCCACTCGGACGCCTGTTGCTCTAAGTTCCGACACCATACCATCGCCATTCTGCTCGTTAGCGCCCCACGGCTTCAAGCGGTCATACGGAGCGTAAGATTGAAGAAACAGGCCCGCGCCCATCGACGCCAGTCGGCGAGCAATGGCAAACCCAATCCCCTGGCGGCGGCTCGCGCCGGTAACGATGGCGACACGCCCCTGAAGTTCTCTGGTCAAATGAATTGACCTGCTTTATGAAATCTAGAAGCAATCATATCCCAATGGGTTATACTTCGTAGAATCTGACTGGCGGATTCGGAGACATATGCAACAAACAATCGACGACCAACTTCTGATCGACATCGAACAGCACGCCGTTGAGATAGCCCGACAGGGCGGGGTGATTCTGGGCAAATATTTTGGGCAGAAGATCAAAGTCGAATACAAAGACAAACGGGAGAGCGACCCTGTATCACAAGCCGACCGAGAAACGCAGGATTATCTCTACAAAGCGATCGAAGCCCGATTTCCCGATCATGGAATCCTTGGCGAAGAGGACGACAAGGAGAAACAAGAGGACACTTCTCCGGCTCCTGATTTTCTCTGGGTTTTGGACCCACTGGACGGCACAAAGAATTTTTTGCACGGTCTGCCAGTTTATGCCTGTTCTGTCGGCGTGCTTTACAAAGGCGCTCCGGTCGCGGGTGCGGTTTTCGTCCCGTGGCCTTCTGAAGGGGGAGGCATAGTGTTCCACGCGCACAAAGGCGGCGGAGCATTCGCTGACTCTGAGCTGATCTCGGTGCATGAGGCCGATGAACCCCGTGGCAACGTGATGGTGACCCTTCCTGGCTACTTCGGGACGCTATCGAATTTCAAAAAACCAATGCGTGGGAAGGTGGGCGAGCTTCGTGTGACAGGAAGCATCGCCTACGAGCTTGTCATGGTGTCGCGAGGAATCACCCAATACATGATTACTACCGGCCCTCACTTGTGGGACATCGTTGGCGGCGTGGCCGTGGCGATGGAGGCGGGCGGCGCGTTGTTTCGAGGGACCAGAACTTCGGGCGCAATGGGGATGTTCCCCTCGATTAAATGGGAAGAAACGGACACGTTGGTCCCTGACTGGGAAAGCGGAACAACCAGCGCACGGGATCTGCACCGATGGGTCCAGCCATTGACGTTGGGAAGCCCTCCAGTGGCTCGGTACGTCACGTCCAACCTTCGAACTCGCGTGAATCTGCGGTGGCGAATTTGGCGCCGGTGGCGGAGATGGAAGGCCAGACGCTCCGACAGCGCATCCGGGTGAGGTTCGCTCTTTAGATGCGTCGGGCTACGGTCTGTAATCCTCAGCGTTATCCTGCGGCTCGTACAATAGCACGCGGTGGGCGCGGGGAGTGTCATAGATTTTCCATGTGTTATTGGATGCCCCGAAGAATATGTCGTAACTGATGCCTTCGACTTCGATGCACCTCTCAACCATAGTCGCGAGGTCTCTTCGACTAAGCCAACTAATGTAGCTTCGCGAGTCCTCACCGGGCCGATCTCCGCCGCCCATCGTGCCCAGGCGAATGCAGATTACCGTCATGCCGTACTCCTCGGCATAGTAGGCGCCAAGAGATTCACCGAAAATCTTGCTGGCGGCGTATGGGCCATCGGGCCGAGTTGGCATATCGTGGGTCACCAGCGGCACGTCATTCGGGTCGAGATTCCCGTATTTTCCCTCCGCGATCGCACGCCACGGTTCGTCCCGCTCATAGAAGCCTGTGACGTGCATCGAGCTAAAGAAAATTACGCGCTTGACCCCGCCCCTGCGCGACGCCTCGAACACGTTGGCGGTTGCTATGATGTTGTCTGGCAAAAGCAGATCCCACCAGATGTCAGGAGTGTGTCGAGGCTCCGCGGCCAGGTGTACGACCGTGTCTTTGCCTTCCATCGCCGGGAGTATGGCGTCGAAGTTTGTGAGATCCGCTGTCATGGAATCGAAACCATCGACTGGAATTCTGTCGGTGCCACTAAGTTGATATTTGTCGACGAGGCGTTCTCGCAAATATGTTCCCACACGGCCTGCCGCGCCGGTCAATAACACTTTCTTGTGATCTACCATGCCTAGAATCTCCGATCGGCTGATTGTCTTGAGATCGCGTTACATTCTGACCAAGCGAGGGACCAAAAGTTTGCCCGTGAGGTCGTCGAACCACTCCACAACTTCTTGATGCAACGGTATGCCGTTGGCGCGACGTTCCTGTTCGTCCTCAGACTCGGAGAGTCCTGGGTACAGTACCCGATCATGACCCGGCGCAGGCTTCGTCTCGCGGAGTGTTTTGAGCATCTGGTCCATGTTGGACGTGAAATTATCAAGGTCAGTGAAAGCAGCGATGTCATACGCCGCGAAATAGTGTCTGGCCTTCGCCGAAGGGTCGACCATGTTCGGCAGGACACCCGAGAGCATCGTCGCAAGTATCTCGACCATCATCCCGAAACCATAGCCTTTATGTGAGCCCTGCTCGCGAGTGCCGCCGATGGGTAGCATGTGGTATTCTCCTGCCTCGGGAACTGGGGCGTTTTCCATAATAGGCGTGCCGTCTTTGGATGCGACCCATCCAGGGAGAAGATCGGCCCCAACGCGGGCGGCTAGCCGGAGTTTGTTGCCGGCCACGGCTGATGTTGCAGCGTCGAACAGCAGAGGCGGTTCGTCGCCTGCCGGAGCCGCGATGGATATAGGATTTGTCCCCAGCCTCGGCACCGCTCCATATGTTGGAAGAATGCCCAGGCCGAGGGCAGTGCCGCACATTCCCACCATCCCCTCATTAGCAGCCTGCATCGAAAAATGCCCAACCGCGCCCAGGTGCGCGCTGTTATATATTGTGACGATTCCGACGCCAACTGAACGCGCTTTCTCGATTGCCAGAGACATCGCTTTGTTGCCGAGGATGATACCAAGACCCCGGTCGCCGTCGATCACCGCCGTGCCGGGAGATTCTCGGACGATTCGCCATTCCGGCCTGGGGTTGATCTCGTTGGACGTGTACATGCGAACATAGTCGGCCATTTTATTGGAGACACCGTGAGTCTCGATGCCTCTGAGATCGGCGGTCACAAGCACGTCGGCCCCGTTGGCGGCGTCCTCGGATTCCAGTCCCATCTTCTTAAAGATCGCGGTAACCGAAGCTCGGAGAGAGTCCTGGGAAATTCTGATCTGGTCTTCTTTCGGGACTTTGAATCGATCAAGCATGCCTGTCTCCGTTCCCTACTTGTCCATGCCGCGTTGCAAACCCCTGAGCATTCCAATTTGACCCAGATGCTGAATCTCCTCTTGGATCAGCTGACGAAACATTCTCTGAATCGTGAATTGCGCGAACCTGTTGTTGGCTGCTGAACCGCCAAACGGGGACCTGCCGGGCGATGCCTCCAGGTCATCGGGGCCGATACTGCCGAGGTATGTTCGAGTCTCTGCTCGGACTGCTTCGAAAAACGACTTCAAGTTTTCCATCGTCAGATGGGGAAAAGACGCCAAATCATCAGCGGTCAGACCGACCGCTGATTGATTTTCATCCATGCCAAGCTTCTCGAACCAACGTCCGCTGGTCCAAAGGTCAGGCTTGTCCTGACAGAATATCTGAAACCAACGATCCTCGACTCGCGCTGTGTGCCACATGATGAACGCGATTGAGTTAGTTTCAGCATTGGGACGCCAGTTAAGCTCGTCTTCGGTCAGGCCGTCAAGGTAACCGTATAGCCGACCTGCGTATTCTTTAAACATCTCGGTCGCGAACTCAAGCAGTTCCATTTGTTCCTTCTTAAAGCAATTGTGTGTTGATTGCGATCGCGGTGCTAATCGGCCAGCGTACGCTCGAACACGTAGCGGCCAATGTCACGATTCTCGGAGAAATCGAACCCTTCGAAGTCTCCGTTGTATCCAAGCAAAGGGATGTCCTGTTCGTGGGCGGAGGCATGGGAACGGAGTCCCGACGGCACTTTCCCGTCTCCGCCTAGATCTCTAGACAGTTTGCTGGGACCGAACACAGTTTCCTTGTCTCCCGTCACGACGATGTCGCCGATTCTCTCATGGTAGAGGTTTAATTTTTCGACTGCGCCCTCACGAGAGTACACATCGTCGATACCTGGCGTCTCTCTGAGAATCTTCATCGCTTCGTCCGTCCGTCCCGTGTGCTCCGGGTCCATGTATATGAACATGCAACCACCAAGATTTGAGTGGTGGACGACGTATCGGTCCTTGATGATGGGGACTTGAACAGCGCGGATGCCATGAGCGCTCAGGACATCGTTGAGATCGAGGAGTCGCGACTTCGCCGACATCCCGTGGTCAGCCGTCAAGAGGAATGTTGTGTCGGGATGAGTTTCCAACAGTTCGCCGATGGCGTTATCCAAAATGGTGATGTGTTGCTGGGACTCCGGCGCGTCGGGGGCGTATGTGTGCATCGCGTAGTCGGTGGTAGTGATGTACACAAGGTCGGCCTCATGCTGAGTCATGATGTAATTGGCGGCATTAATTGACCAGCCGTTGACTTCCAGTGAGTAGATTTCCGGCGGCTCGCCGACTTTCGGGCCTGCCACGACCCACTCTGGGGCCTGTTCCGACGACACGGTGATCGTAGCGCCGTCTGACAACAGAGTTCTCAGTTTGTCTTTGGAGGTGACGAGGACTGACCGTTTGCCCAATTTCGTGGCACGCTGGAACATGGTCTCTGCCAGGATGTACTCTCCCGACTCCATGTATATCTCTTCACCCGTTTCCCGTATCATTCGGTAGTTGGAGCTAACGCCATGGACTTCGGGATAGCTGGCCGTAACAAGCGAGACGTTGTTAACGTTGGTGACCGACGGCATCATGGATTTACCGATTTTCAGGAAGCCTTTGCGACCAAGCTCCTGAAGATTGGGGGCGTCGCAGGCGTCCAGGTAATCGGGATCGAAGCCATCAATCGTCACTACGACAGTTGTTTTGGTCATGCTGAAAATCCTTGTGTTGAGCAAAATCCGAAATCGTCAGCGCTAATTCTAGCATCTTTCGTGTTGGGATAATCCGATAAACAGCCCACTGCAAAGCCTGCCATTCCGGCGCGCAAAGTCTGTCCGGAATTATCGCTCGTGATTTAAGCATAGTCACAAATCAGACGCTCAGGACTTGAGTTTGATCGACGAAGAAACATTCGATGCCGAAGTAGGTGACGAGCCGTATTACGGCATGAGAAAGCGGACCGGGGCAGGGTTGCTTTTCTTGCTGGTGGTGTTGCTGTTTATCAGAGTGGACAACTATAAGCTGACTCCGGTGGAATTGATCGCGGGAGACCATCTTTTCTCGATAGTCCGATGGGAGATCAAGAATTTCCCACAGAAATGGATCCATGCGCTTTGGGAGGCCATACCCGGCAACAAACCATCCAGAGAGGAACGCCTCGTCATTATTGACGATTATCTCCAGCTTGCCCGAAAGGTCCAGAAAGAGGTGGATCGGGTCGACGGCGTTCTGATTCGACGCAGCGCCACTCAGGGGTCTGCCGCCGCCGCGAAAGAGCTTGTTCCTACTACTGAAGCGCTCGAAATACTCACAAAGGAGAGGAACGCCCTCCGCGCTAAGGCTGAGGAGGCCGTAGAAGCAGAGATCAGCGCTCTGTTGGCCGAAATGGGATTCGAGTCTAGATTCGGCCTGATTTGGCCACCCGTTGACATCAAATTCGAAGAGCCGCCGACGCTCTTAGTTCTATCGACAAGGGACAAGATCAGCCTTATTAGCTCGATCCTGTTGGACCCTGACATCAAGGGCGTGGAGCGAGACAGGATCGAAAACGAAATCCTCGAGAAGCACAACCTGTCGTCGTACGTGGACGATCTGGCGGGGCTGGCGACCTATCCGAATTTCGTCAACGATCTATACACAACTCGAACCGTCATGAGGACGGCAGTTCACGAGTGGATGCACGCCTTCTTCTTCTTCAAGCCGCTGGGCAAGAATCTGAGGAAAAATGACACGATGTTCACCATGAATGAGACGGTCGCCGACATCATAGGCCGTGAACTGGGCGACATGGTGTTCGAGCGCATAGGCGGCGATCTGACCATCTCAGCCAGCAGATACGCGCCAGCGGAGGACATCAACCCCCAATTTACGAAAGTCATGCGCGAGACGCGCCGGCGCGTTGATGAATTGTTGAGCGAGGGCAAGATCGAGGAAGCAGAGGAACACATGCGGGAACAGCAATGGTTCCTGCGCCTTCGAGGTTACGGCCTTCGCAAGCTCAATCAGGCGTATTTCGCCTTTCGGGGCCGGTACGCCGAAAGTCCCGCGTCAACCAGCCCCCTGGGCGCCCAGTTAAACGAGATTCGCGATCTCCTGCCATCAATCGAAGCATTCATCCGCGAGATCATCGAAATCGGCTCGAATGCCGAGTTGCTAGCGCTTTTGGACCGACTCCGAGCCGAGGCTGCTGCTGTTGAGTCTGGTTCAAGAGTATAGCCGGTTCAGATTCCCATACTTCGAAGGGTCGAGATCGCGATCTGCGAAACCGGTGAAGTCTGGGCCGTAGCGGTGGGCGCGGAATGTGGCGTTCGCCTGGGCGCCGGAGCGGTCTGGAGCGAAGAATGGGTTGATGTACTCCCATACGATGTCGCCAGAGTGTGTCACCTCGAAAATGCGTCCGTGCGCGCCTTCGCAGGCCAGGGTGTTGCCGTTGGGCTGTCTCTCCGCGCTGGAAATGTGGAAGCTGTAGAACGACATCAGAGGGCTGCCGAGGTACCGCCAAGCAATTTCATTTGTTTCCGGGTCGACCTCGACAATACTAGACCGTTCTTGGTTCCCTTTGGCGTGAGAACCGTTGTCGAACAGCAGCACGTTGCCATTTGCCAGATGTGTCGCGTGGTGTTGATGGGATACTTCACCTGGTCCCCATTTCCACGTAAATTCTCCAGTTTCTCGCGACACAATTCCAATGGTGCTGACAGTCCTAAAACTGACTAGAAAATCGTTATCGTTGGTCAGCTTCAGAGAGTTGCCATGAGTCCATTCGCGGCGACCGTGCAGCGGGCAGATGACTTCTTCGGCAACGTTTAATTTTTGCCAAAGTTTCCACTCGTTCACGGTATTGCCGTCGGAATCGACCTCAATGATTACATCGCCCAGCATTACTTCAGGCTCTTCCTCATTCACATTACCGCCTTGCACGGTGTCCGAGAATTCAGTGGATAGCTCTTCCCACACTAAGACAATCGTGTTTCCGTTTAGCTGGCGTTGGAAATCGTGATGGAGCCAGGGATTCCGGTACTCCCAGACCTTGTTGCCCTCCCAGTCTAGCTCTACCAGAGCGCCGCTGGCTCCACCGAGACCCCGCCCGGATTCCTCCTCAGTCGGCGGATTCGTGCGGAACAGCAGGTTGCCGTTGAGCAGGAGTTGAGAGTATGAAATTCCTTCGTGATATTCCCACCGGTGACAGATTTGGCCTTCCATGTCCACCAGGTTCGCATGGTTGCCGCCGTTGGTTGTGAACAGCGTGTATCCTCGGTAGGCTAGGGAAGGTGAATTGTGAATCAGACCGACTGGATGATGCTCGGACCAGCCCATTGTTATCTCTCCTGAATAAACAATTGCCCTGTCGGGCACTTGCGGCAGGGCAATTGGTCGCGTCTGGGGTTAGTTGAAATTAGGCGGGGACTTCCAACAGGGTGTGATCACGGTTGGCCCACTCGCCCATCGATCCGTCGTAGTTCCGAGTCCTGTCATAACCCAGGAGCCGCAGGGTGAACACTCCGTGCGCCGCACGGATTCCACCCTGTCAATAAGTGATGACATTCTTGTCAGCTGTCACTCCAATCATTTCGAGCATTGATCGAAGCTCTTCAGCCGTCTTGAACGTGCGGTGACGATCCTCGTTCAGGAAATTCGTCCATTCCAGGTGGACTGCGCCTGGGATATGACCGACCCGTTCGTTACCTCGGCTGTTGGAGCCATCCCACTCTCCGTCGGCCCGGACGTCTAGGAACACGGTGTCGGAGTGTCCAACCTGTCCCACCCCGTAGTCGAGAGTGCAGATCAGGTCCTCGTTGGCGTTCGGAGTAAATGTAACACTGACTACAGGGGGGCGGTCTATCGACGTTGGTTTGCCTTCGTCGTGCCACTTCCGCCATCCGCCATTCAGCACCTTGACGTTGGTGTGGCCGTAGTAGTTCAGAACCCACCAGAATCGGGCGGCGGAAAGACTCCCGTTGGCATCGTAGGTGACCACCAGAGTGTCGTCGCCAATGCCCATTTTCTCCATGAGTTCTTTGATGACGTCAGGTTCGGCGACCCACGGGTACGCGTGGGAGTCTTTGGGATAATCTGGATGCTTGATGTAGTGATGAACCTGGATGCCTACCGCGTTTTTGATGTGGGAGCGACGGTACTCTGGAAATTCATCACAGTCGATGATTCGGATGTTAGGGTCGTCTATATGTTCTGCCAGCCAGTCGGTGTCTGCCAGCATTTCGGGACGAGCGTATCCCTGAGTCGTCATGTTCGTGCCTCCGGTGATGGTGATTCGAGCAGTGGTGGGAGTATAGCACAGGAGCCAAATGATGCAACGAGCCTGGATTTCTGGAGGGTGTCGGTCCGGTTGACCATGTTGAAACCCCTTGCTACACTCGCTCAGTCCAGATTCAAAGAGGATCAATTATGCCTAGCGCACCTGAGGCGTGCTGGGCATTACCCCGAAAATCACGGCACAATCGTGTTCGTGTCGCCGGTGGAAACTTGAATGTTTCGTTGGTCTGGACGCAAGAATATGTTGCCCGATTTATTGAGCCATGAACAGTGAGGCAAAGAGATGACAAATATCCTAGACCCATTCTTTTTCATCCAACTTAGCGACCCGCAATTCGGGTGTTTTGAGGCACGTGGAGCCGCACCGGGAGACGGAACGTTTCCCGAGACAGCCCTGTACGAAACAGCTATTGCCGCTGCCAACCGCCTGAAACCCGAGTTTGTGGTGGTCACGGGCGACCTTGTTCAGGACTCTGACAACGAGGCCCAGCACTCAGAGTTGATGCGGATTTCGGCCCAACTGGATCACAACATCCCACTCTATCTCACCACAGGCAACTGTGATGTGGGGAACACCCCGTCTGCTGAGAGCCTCCGAATCTACCGAGAGAAATTTGGCAACGATAACTACTCCTTCGACTTTCACGGAAGCCACTTCGTTGTCCTGAATAGTTCGATCTGTCTCGACCCGTCTGAAGTTCCCGAAGAGTGGGATTCACTGGTCGATTTTGTGCGGTCGGACCTTGATGCGCATAGCCCAACGAGCAAGCACACAATAATGTTCATGCACCACCCGCTCTTCGCCGACTCCGCAGACGACCCAAATAGGGATATTCGATACATTCCCCACGAACGAAGAAGCGTCCTTCTCAGACAGCTTCGCAAGCATGGAGCGTCAGGGGTGTTCACAGGCCATTGGCACGAAAACCATTACTCTAGCGACGGCGACATGTTGATGATTATATCTGGCCCAGTTGGGTACCCACTTGGAGACGATCCCTCAGGGCTACGCATTGTGAAGGTTTACGACGACCGGATCGAACACGAGTATTTTGGCATGGATGACTTGCCCAACACAGTCGAACTGAAATCAGCTATTGGACGCGCCAGTTCAACCCATTAATATTGCAGATTGAAAAAGAGGTCGAAAAGTATGAAATTCGGAGTTCAAGTAAGCTGCTATCGAACGACGTGGGACGACATCAACGCATCAATCCAGGCATTGGAAGCTGGACGGTGGAACAGCTTGTGGTTTGCTGACCACTTTCTCCCGCCGTCGCCGGGGTCTCCCGGCGGAGCACGAGATCAGGAGCAAGGGACGGCGTTCGAAGGCTACACGCTAATCGCGGTGGCGGCTGGCATGACTAAGAAACTCAGGCTCGGCCATCTGGTCTTGGGCAACACGTATCGAAATCCGGCGTTGCTGGCGAAGATGGCGACGACGTTGGATCAGGCATCTAAAGGCCGATTCGTGCTTTCCCTTGGCGCGGCATGGTTCGCTCGGGAACACGAGGCGTTCGGATGGGATTTCCCGTCGCTGAAAGAACGGTCCGACAGGTTTGAGGAGGCGTGCGAGTTGATCCGCAAACTCTTCACCGCAGAAGGGCCTGTTGACTACGACGGCCAGTATTACCAACTAGATCAGGCCCCGCTGTCGCCCACATCCTACCAGGAACCGCACGTTCCGATTCTGATTGGCGGGACAGGCGAGCGGCGCACCATGCGTACTTTGGCGAAATATGGCGACATCTTTAACCTGGATGGCTGGTCGGGCAGAGGGATGTCGATGGACCTATATCAACACAAGATTAGCGTGCTTGAACGGCACTGCGAGGATGTCGGTCGCGATCCTTCAGAGATCAAGCGGACGTTGTTGGCGCCTCTCTTGATCACAGATGATCCAGCCGAGGCCGAACAGTATAACGAAGCGCGAGGATATCGGTCCATGGACCGAACTCACGGCAACTACGCAGGGCCGCTGATGGAAGCGAAAGATTCAGGCTCATTGGCTGGGCCAAAAGACTACATCATCGAGCGGATAGGCGAGTTCGCAGACGCAGGCGTGGATGAGATCATGTTCGGAGGTATTCCAACTGGCGATGTCGAAGCTTTCCAGCGCGTGGAAGAGGAGATCGTAGCGGCGTTCGACTAGCGGTTGTCGGATCACAAAATCGTTGAAGAGGGAGTTGCTGTTCACAGAGACGATGGCCTTCGTGGACAGCAATATGCAGCCGGAATCAGTGGCTCACGATTTCATCAAGGTGTCTCGTTGAACTGTCACGGGACCATTCGCTGTTTTGACGAACAACTCGGCGTCGCCAGCCCCGATTGTTCCCACGATGTGATGTTTGTCACCGGAGAACGTCGTCAGAATTGGCGAACGTGCTTTAATGGAACCGTTGGTTGTCGACCGTCTAGTTTTACGCTAGGCGTGCCGTGCGACGTGATTTCGGCGCTGCCGTTGCTGGTCGTCATGCGATTGCCGACGCCAGGGACGATGACCCCAGCAAAAACAATCCGTTCGTTGCTAGTCTCGATCTCGAATGTGACAGTCGCCCTAGCGATGTCCACGCTACCATTAGAAGCGTGGACATCGAAATCTCCAGTCACGTCGTCCATAATAATTTTGCCGTTCGAGCTTCTCACATGCCTGACCGGTGCATGCCGTAAAGCTCGATTGTCCCGTTGCTGGCGCTGAGTCCCACTCTCGTGTTTGATGGCGTTGTGATTTCGATGTCGTCGCAGGAGCTCTGGCCTAAGGAAGAAAATTTGCCGCCTTTTTCCTCGACCTCGACGTTGATCGGGTTGCCATCTTGAGTCACCTCGTATTTGAGGTCATCGGGCCGTCTCAACGTTGCCTGGACCCTCACGGTGTCGTCCGTTCCGGCACTGACGTTGATGCGTCCGTTGCTGCCGTTGACCACGATTTTGCGAGATTCTGCGACGGTGAAGCTGTCGTCACGTGCTTTAGTTGATGTGGCGACGTTCGTGCTGCAGGCTGCGGCGACTGAGATCAGGATCAGGCCAAAGGCCAGGATTCCGGTTTTCACGTGCATTTTCGGTTTGATGGATGCGATTAGATTCATCTTCGCCCCCTCGGTTTGAGAATCTGGTTCGGCGTGCTTTTCTGTCTGCAATCAACATACGTGCACCCGCTCGGTCCGGCATCGGCCATTCTCCCGAGTTTCGAGAAGATAATGCAGTGATCGTGACGTGCTCCGAATTGTCTAACCGGCCTTCGACCCTTTGGTGGAGGCGGAGTGCATTGCCTCGCCCGTGGACTTTTGCCGTTCGGAACTGACGGGTCTATAATGGGCGGCACAAAATCCCAACCGGCGAGGTGTAGATGTGACGCAGACCCAGAGTTCGCCCATTGGCGTTAATTCCGAACTACTGAATGGATTGGAGTGGCGGTGCATTGGCCCGCCAAGAGGCGGTCGTGTCGTGGCAGTCGCCGGCGACCCGGTGAATCCAGCAGTGTTTTACTTCGGCGCTTGCGCTGGCGGCGTATGGAAGACCTACGATGGCGGAACCTACTGGGAAAACGTCTCCGATGGGTTTTTCGAGACCGCTTCGGTGGGCGCAATTGATGTTTCGACCGCTGACCCCAACGTTATTTATGCAGGCATGGGAGAGGCCTGCATACGGATTGATGTGACTCACGGCGACGGCGTTTATCGTTCGACCGATGCCGGAAAATCCTGGCAGAACATGGGTTTGAAGGACACGAGGCACATTTCGCGGGTCCGAACCCACCCTCAGAACGCCGACCTTGTGTATGTCGCCGCTCTGGGCCACGCTTTCGGTCCCAATAGCGAGCGAGGCATTTTCCGCTCAACCAACGGCGGCCAAGACTGGGAACACGTCTTGTTCAAGAGCGAGGACGCCGGAGCCGCAGACCTGTCCATCGACCCAAACAACCCTCGAAACTTGTTTGCGTCCATCTGGCAGACTCGACGCAGTTTCTGGAATCTGTCCTCAGGCGGCCCGGATAGTGGTCTGTGGCGAACAACTGACGGCGGCGACACCTGGGAGGATATTTCAGGCAATCCGGGACTTCCCGAAGGGCCGCTGGGGCGCATCGGAGTGGCAGTTTCTCCTGCTCAGGCCGGCCGCGTTTACGCCACGATTGAAGCGAAAGACTGTGGTATTTATCGGTCCGACGATAACGGCGACACCTGGGAGTTGATGAGCGACGACCGCGACCTTCAGGGCCGTCCCTGGTACTACCAGCACATATTCGCAGATCCACAAGACGCAAACACCTGCTGGATTCTCTCCTATGGCGCGTGGAAGTCGATTGACGGCGGCAAAACCTTCACCCAGGTCACGACGCCCCACGGCGACAATCACGATATCTGGATCGACCCGAACAACACACAACGCATCATAGAAGGCAACGACGGCGGCGCCTGCGTCAGCTACAACGGCGGCGACACATTCTCGACCATTTACAACCAATTGACCTCCCAGTTCTATCACCTCACGACAGACGATCGGTTCCCTTATCGCGTCTACGGAACTCAACAGGACAACTCGGCCATCAGTGTGCCGTCACGGACAGTCAAGGGGGCGATCCCGTGGGGCGACTGTTACACGGTGGGAAGCTCTGAGAGTGGGTACATCGCTCTGCACCCCGACGATCCGAACATTGTCGTGTCCGGGGCGGTCGGTTCATCGCCTGGCGGCGGCGGGAACATGCTCAGATATGACCACAAAACGGGACAGGTCCGCATTATCACGGTCTGGCCGGAACTCAACACCGGCTATGGCGCGGAAAACATGAAGTACCGATTCCAGTGGACTTACCCGATTCAATTCTCGCCCCACAACCCCGACGTGTTGTACGCGACTGGGAACATCGTGTTTCGTTCGACCGATCAGGGAAGCTCTTGGGAGCCAATCAGCCCGGACTTGACTCGTAACGACCCGACCAAGATGCAACCCTCTGGCGGGCCGGTCACTTTAGACACTTCCGGCGCTGAGACCTATTGCACGATATTCGCGTTCGTCGAATCCGCGCAGGAAGCAGGGGTGTTCTGGGCCGGTTCTGATGATGGACTGGTTAACATCTCACGGGACGGTGGCGAGACGTGGACGAACATCACTCCGCCCACGTTGCCGGAGTGGAGCCAGATAGCTGCTATCGAATTGTCGCCCCACGATCCTGCGACATCCTATGTAGCGGCCACCAAGTATAAGTTGGACGACACCCGACCGCTGCTATACAGAACCAACGATTACGGCGCAAGCTGGTCTGAAATCATTAACGGCATCCCTGAAGACGATTTCACCCGCTCCGTCCGAGAAGACCCAAATCAGGCTGGACTACTATTCGCTGGAACGGAGACCAGCCTTTATGTGTCGTTCAACGCTGGAGACTCGTGGCAAAAGTTTAAGGCAAACTTGCCGGTGGTCCCGTTTTACGATCTACTTATAAAAGATGACGACCTGATCGCCGCGACCCACGGTCGCTCATTTTGGATTCTGGACGATCTGAGCCAGGTGCGCCAGTTGGCTGCTGACCTGAGCGGCGAGTCGGTCCACCTTCTTAAGCCCGGAACCAAAGTTAGGCTCGGCGCGCCGTTCGGGGGCCGAAAGCCGAGCGGAGGCAAGAATTACCAGCTGTCGCTGGGTGCAGCAGTAACCTACACTGAGTCGAAAAATTCCTCCGGTGAAACGGTCAGGAAATTCCTGGACGCCGGACAGAACCCACCTGGAGGGCTGCGAGTCAACTACTATCTGGCGGAGGCGCCTGATTCAGAAGCCACATTGACGTTCATGGACTCTGAAGGCAACGAGATCAAGACATTCTCTTCAGCAGAGTTGGAAAACGAAGACGAGCGGCGCGACGGTCGCGTGGCGGCGGCGGCGGGATTGAACCACTTCGACTGGAACCTTCGCTATCCTCCGGCGAACCGCGTTCCCGGCGACAAAACCACCGAGGACAGCATTATTGGCCCGTTGTCGCCTCCGGGGGCATACTCGGTGCGGTTGACAGTCGGTGACGAATCGCAGACACAAAATTTCGATCTGGTGAAGAACCCCAACGTCGAGGCGACTCAGGAAGACTTCGACGCCCAGTTCGCCATGCTGTTGCAGCTACGCGACAAAGTCTCAGAAACTCATGACAACATCAACAGGCTGCGAAGCGCCAGGACTCAGGTGGCTGAGTGGGCCAAGAGGGCCGAGGACTCGGCGGCGCAAGAGGCGGTGTCCGCGTCGGCTGATGCGCTGAAACAGCAATTTACTGACATCGAATCCGAATTGATCCAAACTGAGTATCGCGGCGCACGCGACAGGCTCACCCTGCCGGTCAAGTTGAACGCCAAGCTGTTGGGACTGGTTCCAGTCGTCGCCGCGGCGGACTTCCGACCGCCCCAGCAGACCTACGAAGTGTTCGCTCAGTACACCGAGGAGTTGGACGCCCAATTCCAGGCCTTGCAGAGCGTTATCGACAACGAACTCTCGGAGTTTGAGAACTTGCTGGCCGAGCTTCAAATTCCGACGATAGTGCCTCGGACGACACCGTAGGGTTTGATATACTAGGGCTGAAATTCAAGGGGGCTGGCGTATTTTGCCCGCCCTCTTTTCGTTCTGAAATAGAATAGACCTCGGTTACAATTCAACAGGAGATTTCGTCTAGCAACCGACTTTCATTCGTGCCACATTGGTTGTGCAATTGAAGGGAGTGAAAGTTTTGGCAAACAGGCGAAGGCGATCTCGTGGCGTTCTGTCTTGGGAGATCGGCGGGCGTCGCCTCGGCATCCCCTTGTGGGCGTTCGCGCTAGTGGTGGCGATGATTGGCGTGGCCGCGGGTCAGGCTGGCACCGAGCGTGTGAACGCGTTATTGGCAGGCTTCCTGCTCATGCCTGGCGAATCCATAACGATCACCATAACCAACCCGACGAACCAACCTGCGAACCCCCTGGGGATGTTGGTTACAGACACAGGTGTTGAAGTTAAAGCTGACATAGATTTCGCTGTGAAAACTGACAAAGTGCCGTTGAGCGATGCTGACCAACTCCTGGCCGCCATGCTTAAGGGAGCAGGCGGCTCTGCGTCCGCGCCTAACCCGACGAAACGACCGCCAGCGACGCCCACTGCGACGCCTCGACGGTTCCGCCTCCACCGTCAATAGCGCCTGAAATGACCCGTCGCGCGACGGTGAACGGCAAAACATTCCGTGTTCGGCTCGCAGCGGACGTTTACGTCCGCTCGACAGAGTTCAAGAACATGGTCGTGATATTTGACGATGAAGCTCTGCTGTACGACCATCCGCAGGAAGGCCGTTGACCGCACCGGACGCGCGAAGTGATGGTTCCGCTGGATATCGTGTTCCTTGGCCGGAATTTCGTAATCGTGGACATCGAGTCGATGCTGATTGAATTGGTCGGAACTCCCGACTCCGAGTTACTTGTCTATCGGCCATCGGCGCCAGCGACGTATGTAATCCAAATCAAAGGCGGGTTGTCAGACGCATCGAGCATCTTCGTGGGCGACCTTGTCGCCATCAGGTAGTACGCCGGATTAGTACTCCAGTATCGCCCTGCCCAATATCTGTCCGCCTTCCAACGCGTCGCATGCTTCGTTGATCTGATCGAGCTTGTACCGCCGGGTCACCAACTTGTCCAGGGGGAATTTTCCTTCCCGATGCAAGCGCAAGAACGTTTCAAAATCCTTTTCTGGATAGGTCGCTCCCAGGCTTCCTCGATAAGTGCGTTGGGCCATGAACAATCGAGGGTCGATAGTCATTTCCTGCTGGGGGATGCCGATGAGGACTGCCATTCCGCCGTGGTTTTCAGCGCCAGAACCACCGCCCCGGACTGAGGGGAGTATCTGTTCGTTGGTAATGCGGACACCGATGGCGTCGAAAGCGTAATCCGCGCCTCCTCCCGTGAGTTCTTGGATGGCCTCCACCGGATTGACTTGAGATGCGTTAACGGTGTGTGTTGCGCCGAACTCCCTCGCGAAATCCAACTTATCGTCGCTAAGGTCCACCGCGATCACTGGGTACGCTTCCAGAATGGAGGCCATCTGAATCGCAGACATCCCGACGCCGCCGACTCCGAATATCGCCACCGAGTCTCCGGGCCCGACATTCGCGGTGTTCATCACTGCTCCGGCTCCCGTCAGCACAGCGCACCCGACGATGGAGCTTATGTCGGTCGGATGTTCTTTGCCAATCGGAATTACCAATTCGCCGCTACACAGCACGTCCTGAGACCATGTGTACACGGAGCCAGAGACGAGTTTGTCTTGATAAGTCGCCCCTGAAGTTGTCTGAAGGCCGCGTCCCCGGTTCGGCGTTCGAGGAACCCAGGTGACGATGGCGTGATCGCCCTCTTGAACGTGTGTCACGTTGCTGCCAACGTGAGTCACAACGCCCGTGCCTTCGTGACCCAAGACCATCGGACGTTCGGCGGTGGCGTTATGCATTTGGTGAAGCTGAGAATGGCACACTCCGCTCGAAAACAACTTTACGATTACCTGATCGGGTTGTGGGTCAGGCAGGTCGAGTTCATCGACGATCAAGGGTTGTTCGGGGGCAGTTTGTATTGCGGCTACGGTCTTCATGAAATCTCCTGTTCATTGATATTGTCGAATCGATCTAGTCCAAACATGCTGATGTCGAAATTTGACTTGCCGGTCGTGGCTAAATCTGCAAGAATCTCGCCCATCGCACTGGCGAATTTGAATCCGTGGCCAGAGCATGGGCTGGCAATCACAACGTTTCCATATTCTGGATGTAGGTCAATGAGGAAATGCTCGTCTGGCGTGTTAGTGAACATGCAGACCTGAGAGGACAGCAGCTTGCCTGGAACGTCTGGCATGAAATGTTCAAGGAACGACCGAACAGGCGCGTCGTCGTCTGCATCAGCGTCGCGGCGCAGGTTTTCAGGAGTGGCGGTGTCGCCGAAGTGCATTCTGGCTACCTTGACGCCGGTTCCCAAATCCGGGAAACCGTAAAAGTGAATTCCAGGCCCGGTGTCCCAAATGAAAATGGGGCAATTTTCAGGACGAAATAACTCTTGATTCGCGGTGGGTTCATACCACATCAAAACTTGGCGCTCAACTTGCAATGGAACTTCTAGGCCATTGAGCAACTGTGGCAACCATGATCCGGCGGCGAGGATCAGAAACTGAGCGGTGTAAGCGCCGTTTTCGGTCCTAACCGTCACACTGTCAGAATTCGAGTCCCACGATACCGCAGGTTGGCCGAATAAAAGCTCCGCGCCATGACGCTTCGCAAGTTCAAGATGCGCTTCAACACAGGATTCTGGATACAAAATGCCAGATCGAGGGTCAAAGATTGCTGTCATATCGACGTCGGGGTTGAAGATTTTGTAGCGATGCCGAACTTCATCCATCGACAGTTTTTCGAAGGTGAGATTGTGAGTAACTGCGCTGGTTTCGGCCCCTGCGATCATATCGCTGCCGTCCGAGCCAAACATCATTCCGCCGGTCTGGAGATAAAGGTCGCGCCCGGATTCCTCTTCCAACTCGGCCCAGAGCTCGTAGGCGCGTTGGACAATCTTTACGTAGGCGACGCCCTCTGCATAAGCCTCTCGGATGATTCGGGTCTCGCCGTGAGACGAGCCTTGATCGTGGGGAGGGGAGTGGCGGTCAAACCCAATCACTCGCAACCCGCGACGCGCCAGGTGATACGCGGAGGCGCTGCCGATCGCGCCGAGACCGATTATCGCTACGTCATAATTTTTGGAGTTCATGCTTGATCAATCATATCGCTTCAAAATCCTGTTCCATTGCCAGAGCGACGTATCTGTCTGCATCCTCCTCCAAGAGCAGGCGCCGCTCTACCATCCTCTGGGCTGTCAAGGCGATCAGTCGGACGTACCGAGCTTTGGAGCCGTAACGTTCCTCGACCGACAGACGCGGGTCGCCGGTGTCATCCCGTTGGGCTCTATTGACTGGCAGAGGATGATATCCGCCTGTGGTCCCGGCGATAGCCTGCTCTGCTGACCCGGCTGGGCGGTAGTTCCATCCAGTGTAGGTCGCCAGCGGGACCTGGATATGGGGCGTGCGAATTCCCGGCGTTTCGTTTCCGTCGGCATCAACCTGGGGAACCAGCACTATGTACTCTCGCGAACGATCCTCGATTGGAGGTTCGTTGGAGGCGATGCCCGCGTCGAACTCTGGGCCGTGATTCTGGAAGAACAGCCTGTTCGAGTTATCAGGATGCTCGACGTTGGGTATCTTGGGGAACACCCTCGCTGCCACGTCGGCAGGCACGCCTGTTTCGTCCGAACGCCGAGGAAACATGCTATCAGGCGGGGGCGTTGCGTCGGTGGCCCAGGCGTCCAGAGCGTCGATTACTGCCCTGAGGAGTGGCGTCGTGTTCAAAGGGTTGGCGCGGTATCGAGCGTACTCAAGATTCGGGTTGCCTCCAAGCGGGTCGGCGTTGTGTTGAGAGCCTGCGAAGTGAAAAACCCTGGTTTTGTGATGTTCGGGGATATCATTGCCTATCGAATCTGTGTGAACAAGCGAGCCGCGGCGCGTCCAGTACTCCGACGAGGTCTGAGTGTGGATGACGAGAGGGTCAGAATCGGGTCTCTTGAGTATTCCGTCAGTTTTGCCAGTCATTGGGTCGGAGATGACGGAATAGGAGAATGGGAACGAATCTGACGGATACAGATGATCGTCATGAGGCCGTGGGTAACGGCCTGGTTGGGCGAATCGGTAATTCAGGACGACGCGACCGCCGCCGGAGACGTGAGGAGAGATTGCGTCGAATACTCTTCTACCCTGGCTGTCTTCGTTGTATCCGCGATACACGAACTCGCGCAGGAATCTGCCGCTCTGTGATCGCCCCCAGCCATAAGCTTTTTCCATGCGTGTTCCATTCAGCCTCAGAGGATTCGGCGTCCCTTTGGTGTCGGCTTCGTCGTGGAGCAGGAACGAGATCAGGTCGCGCACTCCAGTCAATCCGAGGCCTTGCACATTGGGATTTTTGGCGGTGTAAACCAACTCGTAAATCCAACCCGGCTTGAATCCCCGAGGCAAATGACAATGGAACGCAGACGGGATCGGGCGACCATTCTGAAGCCTCGCAAACGCCCAGTCATCGTCGGCGATTGGCTGGCGTTGATCGCTCTCGTACTCTCTCATCGTGAATGTTGCATCGCGGGTGTCGGTGGATATTGCTTCGTAGCTTGACGTGTAGCCGTTGGCGCTAAGAGGCATGCTCAAAACGCCATGCTCGTCCACGATAAATTCTGACCGAGTAACGCCCGTTATTTCCTCGCCGTTTTCGGTTGCGATTGGGAGCCTCATCGTCTGACGGTCGTCGCCTGGCATGATGTCGCCTTGCCATCCAGACCACACGAGGCTGTATCCTCGTCGCATCAGGAACCCGTTGCCCGCGTGCTCAGTTGTCGAGGGAGTGTTGGAGTGAACCGCGTCGTTGAAGAATTGGAGCATCCTCAAGGCGCCACGGTTGTTGACGTCGTACAGGAGCCTCCGGTTGCCTTGCGCCAGATCAGCAGGTTTGAGAATGTAGAAGTCGGTGGCAAACTCGACAAACCCGTGGTCATTTCTGGGGGCGTGTTTCAAATCCACGACCATCGAATACGCATCGGAGTCTGGGTCGACCGCGAATCGTATTTCGCCTGCGATTCGCTCGTATTGGCCGGTATCACCGAACGACTCGCCGTCAGCGAAGGTTTCGCGGTGGCGGATTTTGAATCTGATTTCCGTTTCCATCAAAATTCCTCTAAGTACGTGGTTGGATCGTCCGAATGACATGATTGACTAACGAGAATTTAAGAACGCTCGCGCTCCATCCAAAAACAGGTTGGCGGCTCTCGCGCTTGCCATCACGTCCTCTGCCATCTTGCGCCCAGCAGCGTGGACGGCGTCGCGAACCTTAGCTTCAAATTCTTTTACCCTCTGATGATTGGGCTGACCTGGCAATCCCATAGACTGCGCGATGTCCTGGGCGCCAGAGGTGAACAGATCGATACCCTCAACAGATAAAATTTTGTCCAGATTGTCCAAAACTTGAATGTCTTCAAGCTGGGCGATGACGAGAATATTATCGTTGGTGTGGGACATATAGTCTGGGCCAGATTCAAAATCGCCGAAATACGCTCCTCGGCCTGAGCCGAAACTTCGCTTGCCTCTAGGGGTGCACCGGCAGGCATCAGCCAGCTTCTGGGCGCGTTCGCCGTCGGTGATGTGCGGGCCGGTGACTCCCATGATGCCCCGGTCGAGAAATCTAAGAATTGTGGGATGCTCTATATCTGGCACTCTTGCCATCGGAGTCAACCCAGCCATGTCGGCAACTCGGCAGAGGTCGTCGAGAATATCCACTGTGAACGGCCCGTGTTCGCTGTCAAAAGTCACGAAATCGAAGCCTGCTCTGCCAGAAAGCTCAATCATAGTGGTGGACGGGAACGACAGATTGGCTCCATATGCCATCTCGCCTGCGTTCATCTTGGTCACGACGTTATTGACACGCATGGGCTGCTCCTAGTTCGTTGCTTATTTTGGACGTGGCAATTGTAGGCGAAATCGGCGTTATGCTCAACCGAATGGCTTGACACTAACTTACCGACCGTGATAAAAATCACAAGGCCTTGTTACAAAATAATTGCCTCGTTGCGCCCTTGACACCCTAGGGACGCGATGTGATAATTCCAGCGGCTTGAAACGAGGCACTTGATTCGCAGCAAAAACAAGGTGAAAAGCAACCTAAATATGGAACAGATATTTCTCGATCCTGGGTTCATCAGCCCAGCCAATTGGCAAGAACTCGGGAACCTTCAGCGAAGCCTCGGACTTGCAGTGTTGTTTATAGTGCTATTTGCTTCAAACATGCTGATCGGCCACAATATGATTCCGTCTTTTATTGAGTCCCGCCACATAGCGGCCTCGTGGGGACGTATCAGGCCAGTGTTGTATGGCTTCGCGATTATCTTCTTCGCTCTGGCGGTGTTTTTCGTCCAACGCGCGACGGTTTACGCTGGAGTTCTGAGAGATTTTTGGCCGGACTACTGGATTTAGACTGGCAGCCCAAAAACGTCGTTAACTCGATATTCAGGATGATGGGAATTTGATACCAGGGGATTTCCAATACAAAAAACCGCCCGCCAAGCAGATGGTTATGATGGCGATCATGGGCATCGTAGGCCTCGGCGGGTTTATTGTCACTGCTCTCGTCCTGGTGTTCGTCATGACCGCTTGGTTTGGTCAGCCAGTGATATTCGGAAATGACGACGGGCCTGACCAGCCGATCGCGTACCCGCACACGATTCATGCCGGGACTCAACCAGGGCAGCTCGGTCTTGATTGCACTTTCTGCCACAGGAACGTCACTAAGGGAGCAGCGGCCACTATCCCAGCAGTGGGATTGTGCCTGACCTGCCACAAAACAGTTGGTGACGGCAACGATGAAATCGAAAAACTTCGCGCAATAGCCGAGGCTGGCGACGCGATACAATGGGTCAGGGTCCACAGGGTTCCCGACCATGTTCATTTCGTTCACGAAGCGCACATCTCGTTTTTCTCGGAAAGGGACGGAATATTGCCGTCCGCTGTATGTTCAACCTGCCACGGAGATGTGGCAAGCATGACCAAGGTGTCCCAGGTCAAGCCACTCAAAATGAGCGACTGTGTTGACTGCCACCGAGACAACGGCGCGCCAACCGACTGCACTACCTGCCACTACTAAAGGCTCAAGCAAAACTATGGCCCTCACACGAAGACAATTTCTGACTCTGACCGGCGGCGCCACTGCGGCGCCCATAATATTTCTGGCGTGCGGCGTCCCCGCCGAGGAGTTGCTGGTAGAAGCGCCTTTGGAGATGCCTGAAGACCTGGTGTCTGGATTGGACAACTGGTACGCGACACTGTGCCGACAGTGCGGCACAAGCGAAGGCGTCGTGGTTCGAGTCATGGAGGGGCGAGCCAAAAAAGTCGAGGGCAATCTGGATTATCCGGTCAATATGGGCAAGCACAGCGCTCGTTGTGAGGGCGGCTTGCAAGACCTGTATCACCCAGACAGAATCAAAGGCCCTTTGCTTCGATCGGGAGAACGCGGAACGGGCCAGTACGAAGAGGTGAGCTGGACTGACGCCCTGGGCAGGTTGAATCTCCAACTGAGCCAACTCCAATCCAGTCGAAACCAGAACTCGATGGTGTTGGTCACCAACCCGATCGGAGGCCATCTTGGCATGATCGCCGAGACGTTCGCCTCCAAATTCGGCGGACGGTACATGCCTTATGAACCCGTCGAACGGACCAACCTCAAAGCTGCCATCAAGCAAGTGTTCGGCCAAGACCGAATACCTGACTTCGAAATTGAAAACGCAAACTACGTGCTCTCGTTCGGCGCGGATTTCCTGAACACATGGGTATCTCCGACACGTTACGCCCGCGGATACGGCGAGTTCCGACAGGGCGACCGGGAACGTGGCACACTGGTCCATGTAGATTCTCGATTCTCGATGACCGGAGCCAACGCAGATTCGTGGATTCACGTTAAGCCTGGAATGGAAGGCATCCTTGCTCTTAGCATCGCACACGTCATTATCAAAGATGGGCTGGCCGACCCAGCGGCTGCACAGGCCCTGACTGGCGGTTCCAACCTCGAAGAATTCGCTCCGGAATCTGTCGCCGCGAAGACAGGCGTTTCCGCGGAGACAATCGAACAAGTCGCCCACGATTTCGCCAGCCACAAGCCTGCAATTGCATTGGGTGGAGGTTCAGCAGGAGCGCATACAAACGGGCTGTTCAACCTGACGGCGATATACTCCCTGAATTATCTTGTAGGAAGCGTGGGGCAACCCGGCGGCGTGGTGTTCACCCCCGCCCCGCCTCTCAGTGAGATCGCCAACGCGCCTTCTTCAAGCAGCTATCAGGACTGGGCTGACTTGGTCAACGACATGCGGTCCGGAGACGTAGGCCTTATGATGGTGCGAGGGGCTGACCCTATGCACGGCCTCCCTGGCACGCTCGGATTCAGAGACGCTTCATACGACGTCCCGGTTATTGTCAGCTTCTCGAACATAATGGACGACACCACGGCAATGGCCGACATCGTGCTGCCAGAGCACAACTCTTTCGAGGACTGGGGCACCGACACGCCGGACGCTGGACCCGGTTACGAGATCGTCGGCTTCCAGCAGCCAGTGGTCAGGCCATTCTTTGAAGGTCGCGGTGAACATCTGGGAACGAGAGGCTTCGCTGACATTCTCCTGGCCGCAGCTCAAGGTTTGAGTCTCGACCTGGGTTTGGCGGGCGAAACTTACAAAGACATTTTGCAGGGCAGCGCCGAAAAGTTGTTTGCTCTGAACCGAGGCTCGGTCAGAGCAGGGGACTTCAAATCGTTCTGGAATGGCATGTTGCAGCGCGGGGGATGGTGGGACGTAAACGCCAAGGCCAGCGGCGGCGTTCCCGCGCCTCAGCGGCTTCCAGAGGCTGAAGAGCCTAGATTCGATCCCGCAATTCCGGGAAGATTTAATTTCCATCTGTCGCCATTTTCCTCAACGGGAATCGGAGAAGGTCAGGGGGCTCACATTCCGTGGTTGCAGGCGACTCCTGACCCGATAACCAGCGCAACATGGTTGACATGGGTGGAGATCAATATCCGGATCGCCGAAGATTTAGACTTGAGGGAGGGTGATGTTGTTCGCGTGACATCCCCGCGAGGCTCAATAGAAGCCCTCGCGTACCCTCACCCCGGCATCCCGCCGGATGTTGTCGCGATACCGATGGGACAGGGTCATGTCGCAGGCGGTCGCTATGCGGAGGGACGAGGGGCGAACGTGTTCTCCATATTGTCTGACCTGACGGATGAAAGCACCGGAGCGCTGGCGTGGTCGGCAACCCGGGTCGGCATCGAAAAGCTGGACAAATGGATCCGGCTGCCCAAGTTCGAAAACTCGGTCCCAGACCCGCCCGAAGACGAAGAAGGTCTGGTCATAGAAGTGACCAGCGACGACAGCTAATAACGAGCGGACGCCTTTCAAGAATTAAGGCGTCTTCGATGGGGGAACGCCCCCGAATTAGGAGCGGAACAAAATGGCAGAAAGCTGGGGAATGGTAATTGACCTGGACAAATGCACAGGCTGTCAGGCCTGCGTGGTTGCATGTCAATCCGAAAACAATATCCCCATCAACGACGAAGGCCTGTTCAACCAGCGTCGCGCAATTGAGTGGATTCGAATTGAGCGTTACTGGGAAGGTGAATTTCCGGATGTCAAAGCGCGATTCATCCCGATTCTGTGCCAACACTGCGCGGACGCTCCCTGCGAGCCCGTCTGCCCAGTATTCGCGACCTATCACAATAACGAAGGTCTTAATGTCCAAGTGTATAACCGTTGCATCGGCACAAGATTTTGCGCGAATGGTTGCCCATATCACGTCAGATTTTTCAACTTCTGGGAGCCTGAGTGGCCCGATAGTCTTAAGAACCAACTCAACCCCGACGTTACGGTCCGCAGTCGCGGAATCATGGAAAAATGCACTTTCTGCGTACAGCGTATCCGCCGGACAGGCCGCAAGGCTGCCCAAGCTGGCATCGACAAATCCGACGCCGAGTTGGAGAGAGGCCTGAATCCAGCCTGCGTCAACGCTTGCCCAACCCAGACTTTGGAATTTGGCGACATGATTGACGTCCTGACTGCTGTGAAGGAAGGGACCAGGTTGCCGGACGAACCTAAGAGCAAAGCCGGCGCCAAGGTCAAAAAAGAACTGGAGGAAGACGGCGGTCGAGGTTACAGGCTGAGGGAACAGCTCGGCACCAACCCTTCGGTAGTATATTTGCGTAAAGTTGACGAACACCGCAAGGAAGTAGTCACACATGGCTAGTGGACACGCCGAGCATCCGGGAAACCCCGCGCTGGTCACCGCTGAAGATGTCACGAAAGACCTGCTAAGCAAACACGAAGGCACGTCGAACAATTTCTGGCGCGTCGCCTCCGTGTTCGGAATCTTGTTGATTCTAGGCATTATTGGGTTCGTGATGCGGCTCTCCGATGGTGTCAGTGACACGGCGGTCTGGGGTTATTATGCGGCAATGTTCGCTTTTATCCTGACAACTGCTCAGTCTGCCCCTATGGTGGCAATCGCGCCACGGATAGCCAAGGCCCACTGGCGCAGGCCCATATCCCGGGTCGCTGAACTCTGGACCGTGGTTGGCCTGTTTAACCTGCTTTTGTTCATCCCAATGCTGTGGATTCTGCCACCATTGAGCGATGGACGGCGGTCGCTGTGGTTTTACTTCGACGGCGGCGACGTTCCCTCATACTCACCGCACATATGGAGCACCCTGGCTATTTTGGGACTCGTGGTAATTGGGATTGCCCTGCTCTGGATGTCCGCTTTGCCGGACTTTGCGATGGTTCGAGATCACGCTCCAGATGGATGGAAGAAACGCTGGGCCACTCGATTGGCGCGAGGCTGGATTGGCAGTTCCGCTCAGTGGAACATGCAAAAACACCGCCTAGGCATACTTGGCGCTTTCTATTTCATGATGTTGATATTCGTCCATTTCCTCATCAGCGTGGACTTTTTGATCACACTGGTTCCGGGCTGGATAGACGCTCTTTTCCCGATAACTCATGCCGCCAACGGCCTTCAGGCAGGCGTGGCCACTGTGATGCTCACAATCTGGGCGCTTTATAAGTTTGGCGGTTACAAGGACTACATCGAATTTGACCAAATTTGGGCGCTGGGCAAGCTTCTGTTTGCTCTTTCGTTGCTTTGGTTCTGGTTCTGGTTTTCCAGCTTTAACATATTCTGGTATGGCGGGAAGCCGGAGGAACAGGCGATTATCGAACTTCTGATGTCCGGCCCGTACAGATGGGCGTTCTTCGGAGTGTTCTTCTTTAACTTCTTATTCCCAATGTGGACAATGATGTGGAACCCTCTGCGCCGCAGCACTTGGGGTCCGCCAATAATCGCGGCAAGCGTGTTAATAGGGACGTTCCTCGACAGGATACGCCTGTACGTCTCAGCGTACTCGATCGATGGTATTGGAAACCCGGCGATTAACAAGCACGTCGTAGTGGAAATACCGGAAACTATTTATCCGTCTCTCGCCGACATTTTCATAATGCTTGGAGCCCTGGGCGGGATGGTGTTCATATTTCTTATGGCCACTCGTCTGATACCAATCGTCAACATTTGGGAACAGAGAGAATTAAAGCTCTACGAAATCCATAAGACCTTCCACAGGACCGTGGTCAAGGTGTTGGGCAAACCCGATTAATTGAATCACAGGCACGATTCACACACAATGATTTTCCCAATTCAACAATTAGGACTATAAGAAAGCCAAGATGCAGGATCACATACAGCTAGATCAGAAACAGATCAACGACGACCTGCTGGCCGGTGTGCTCGGCATGCCCAAGTGGTGGCTGCCAGCAGTGTTATTTCTGACGCTGGTCGTGTTCGCTGGCCTGGGATCCTTTGGGTACATGATGAACAAAGGTCTTGGAGTCACCGGTCTCAACAGGCCAGTGATGTGGGGCTTTTTCATCGTTAATTTCGTTTTCTGGATTGGCATCAGCCACGCAGGAATCATGATATCGGCGATATTGAGGTTAACTCAGGCCGAGTGGCGTAGGCCCGTGACTAGGGCCGCCGAGGTCATGACGGTGTTCTCGTTGATGGCCGCACTGCATACACCGCTATTCCACGTCGGAAGGCCCTGGCGTGAAATGTGGGTGTTCCCATACGACTTCGCTCGGGGAGTATGGCCCAACGTGCGATCGCCTTTCGTCTGGGACCCCAGCGCGGTGGGCACTTACCTGATCGCAAGTTCGCTGTTTGTGTTCATCGCTCTGATACCCGACCTTGCGGTAGTCAGAGACAGGGCAGTCAACCCACTGGTCAAGAAGATATACGGGACGATGTGCCTGGGTTGGAGAGGCACGCCACGCCAATGGAAGCTGCAAGCAGTAGCAGGCATTCTGCTGTCGGCGTTGGTGCTGCCAGTGTTCGTCTCTGTCCACTCCATCGTGTCATGGGACTTTGCTGTGCTGATCGGCGTCGAGGGGTGGCATTCGACCATCTTCGCTCCATACTTCATTATTGGCGCGATTCACTCAGGCGTCTCAGCGGTGGCGATGCTCATGGCGTTGTCAGTCTGGCTCTGGGGCCTCGACAAATACTTGCGCCCGGATCATTTCGACGCAATTGGTCGACTGTTGATTGTTGTTGCCACCACCTGGTTCTTCTTCTTCTTTCTTGAGTGGGTTTTCGCCCTCTACACACTGGAAGGAGTGGAAATAAGTCTGAGAGAGCTCCAGGTTTTCCAGTGGCCCTATGGCATGCTGTTCTTGATCTTCCTCGCCACCGCGTTCTTTATCCCGGTGCCTATGTGGATGTTCAAGAGCGTAAGACGCAGCGCCTTCTGGATGTTCTTCACAACCGTGTTAGTTAACGTTGGCATGTGGCTTGAGCGGTTCTTGATAATTATTCCAGGTCTTGCGCGCCGTCAGCCGTTCACATTCGATTGGGGGACATACCATCCGAGCATCATCGAAATATTAATAGTTGCGGAAACGTTCGCGTTTGTCGCACTGGGCATGTTGCTATTTTCGAAATTCTTCCCACTGATACCGATCTTTGACATCAAAGAGGGCATGGTGGTGAGAGATGAAATCAAAATCGGCAGGCGCATCGTGCCCGCAACAATTCGCGAGTAAGGAACACCTTTATGTTTGCAAAAAGAAGCGTTATCGGTCTGTACACCGATGAAGAAGCAGCGGCCAGCGCGCTTGACGCGTTGCGCGAGGCGGGATATGACCAGGGCGAGTACGAAGTGCTTACCGGAACTCCCTATCCCGAAGGGACGTTCGGCGAAGAAGAGCCGAAACATACTCTCTACAGGTGGCCTCTCATCGGAGCCGCTTGCGGATTCATTGTTGGGTTGGTTCTCACTTCAGGTACTCAACTGGCATACCCATTGGTGACTGGCGGAAAACCCGTGCTATCTATACCGCCCATGACCATCATCATGTACGAAGGCACAATGTTGGGAGCCATCATCTTCACGGTGATCGGAATCCTCATAGAATCCAGGCTGCCCCGACTATTCATGGGCGCTTACGACGAACGAATTACCGAAGGGTATATCGGCGTCACTGTCACCACCTCCGAGGAGCGAGTCGGAACCGCTGAAGAGGTGTTGAACGCATCGGGAGCCGAAGAAGTCAAACGCGGCTGGGAGAACAACTAGAGTTATGTCCCTCTCGCAAATCAAACGCGCGCGACTGCTAAATCGTCGATGGCTGCCTTTGGCGGTTGGCCTGATGGCGATAATGTTCGCTCTGGGTTGTTATGACAGTAACACTGGTGACGCGAACATCGGCGGCGCAATCAATTTCAAACTGCCGGCGTTCCCTGAAACCGGAAGCAACCGGGTTCAAGTGTTCACCGAGATGCACTATCAGCCTTCTTACCGAACACAAGAATCGCCGAGGCTGCTTCCTCCCGACGGTTCTGTTCCCATAACGGGCGCAGAGGTAGTGTACGCGTCGATAGATGAATACAAAAACCTTGTGAGAACCAGCAGTGACGTCGTGTCGGGTCAGAAGTTGTTCACGGTAAACTGCCAGGTTTGCCATGGCCAAAACTTGGACGGAACTGGACCAGCGGCAGCTTATATGGTTACCAACGGCCCTGTGCCTGCGAACCTCAGGCTTGATCTGACGAAAAACTCGACCGATGGCGAGTTGTTCGGACTCATCTCCTGCGGTGGCAGGTTCTACTGCAACACCGTGTTGCAGGGAGGAGAATCCCAATCACCGATGCCGGAATTCCGTCGCTTGCTCTCAGAAGAAGAACGCTGGGCGATTGTGGCGTACATCCGAGGCGCTATCGGCGGACAATAAAAGATTCTACCGATCAACGAAATAGGGCGCGTCTGCGAATAACAGGCGCGCCCTTTATTTTGTTCAAATATCCGAAGTTAGCTGAACGGTTGCTTCCAGCCAAAAATAGACGCTCAGCGTCCGAGTTGCTGAGGCAGAAAGAGGCCATCGGCGCTTTTCGGATAGTCATTGCTTTGACTTTCCGCTTGCTTATACGCAGGAGTTGATTGGATGAAGTCGAGACTCGTGAGCGGTCTGTCGCCCCGCTAACTCAAGTATTGGCCTGTGATCGTGGGCACGAAAGAATCTCCGGTATCTGGTCCCTTCACTAAACCCACTGTGATCAGAGCGCTCAATAACAAACTGGCGAAACCCGCAATTGTAATTCCAAGACGCGCCGCTTTCGATTCAGGAATCGCAAATCGTCGATCCTGTTCCATGTTTGCCATCCTCCAGCGAGGGCAGCGAATGTTCTATTGCGTCGACAATATCCCGACGCGGCAACCCGACGTTAGGTGTTCAGGATAGCAACAAGCGATGGCGAGGCACAGTTGTTATGCAACTGCACTGGATTCCATTCTGAAGTTAGACCGTTTGCTTTTTAGGAGAGATTTTTTGAGAAGAACTCTAACGTGGATGTCCAGGAATGCGCCGAAGCCTCAGCCCGGTAACTCTCGCGGGTGTCGTTGAAGAATGCGTGGGGCGCGGCTCCGTAAATATGCACCTCGTAAGGCGTGCCGTTCTTCTCCAACGCCACGCTGAGGTCAACGACCGTCGAAATCGGAATCCCGTCGTCGTCGCCTCCGTACAATCCTAGGACTGGGCAGGTGACGTTAGCGAGTTGGTCCGCGTCTGGATTGCTGCCGTAGTAGATGATCGCGGCATCCAGATCTTCGGTGTTGCAGGCTGTCGCGATCGATAATCCTCCGCCCATGCAGTATCCTACGGTCCCGACTTTGCCATTCGAGAATCCCTGGCTCTTGATGTAGCCTACCGTGCCCACCACCTCGCTGACGGCGCGAGGGCGGTCAAGGGCCATGACCAGCTTTCTGGCTTCGTCAGGTTCTGATGTGACCTCGCCGTGGTAAAGGTCAGGCGCCACGGCGGCATAGCCTTCCCTGGCATAACGTTCAGTGATGTCTTTGATGTGGGGTTCCAGCCCCCACCATTCCTGAATTACTATAACCCCGGGGAAAGGGCCGTCTCCTACTGGCAGGCACTGGTATGCGGGAACGCTGTGACCGTTGATCGCGATTTCTATGTTGGAAGTTTGTATCGGTTGTTGAGCCACGGGTAAACACCTCAGCGAATGAATAATGCCGCCGCCAGGTCAGTCGAGCATGGCATCATTGTAACGGGTCGAAGTTCTAGTCGCATCCACCCTCGGATCAGCAACAATTAATCTCGATCATAGGCCAAATTTGGTGACAGCCAGCGTTCGGTATCCTCAAGAGTCAAGCCTTTTCGTTCGGCATAATCTTTGACCTGGTCGTGGTTGAGTTTGCCTACGCCGAAGTAGTGAGACTCTGGGTGCGCGAAGTACAGTCCGCTTACCGAGGCGGCGGGCCACATAGCCATGCTCTCGGTGAGCTTGACACCAGTATGTTCCTCTACATCCAAAAGATTCCAAAGCGTGGTCTTTTCAGTGTGGTCAGGACTAGCAGGATAACCCGGAGCGGGCCTGATTCCCTGGTAGCGCTCTTTGATGAAGTCCTCGTCGGTCAGGGACTCGTCGGCCCTGTATCCCCAGAACTCGAGCCTCACGCGCTCGTGCAACCGCTCGGCGAATGCCTCGGCGAGACGATCCCCGAGGGCTTTCGCCATGATCGCACCGTAGTCGTCGTGAGCCTCTTCCAGCGAGCCAGCTAACTGGTCAACGCCGAAGCCTGCGGTGACGACGAACCCCCCAATATAGTCGTTTACGCCCGAATCTTTTGGCGCCACGAAATCTGCGAGACAGAAATTCTGCCTTGGCAGATTGGGCCTAAGTTTCGATTTGTCATTCTGTTGGCGAAGAAAGTGGAATTTGGCCAGCACAGTGGTCCGATCATCGTCCGTGTAAAGCTCGACGTCGTCCCCTACGGCGTTTGCGGGATAGAACCCGAGTATGGCCTTGGCGGTGAACAGTTTCTTCTCTACGATACGATCTAGCATCGTTTGAGCGTCGCGGAACAAATTAGACGCCGCTGTGCCGTATTTTGGGTCGGTCAGAATGTTCGGATACGTGCCCCTTAGTTCCCATGTTATGAAGAACGGAGTCCAGTCGATGCGCTCCACCAGGTCGTCCAGAGGGTAGTTGTCGAAAATCCGAACGCCGGTGAATCGAGGGGCTGGAGCGACCGAGTTTCCCCATTCGAATGTTTCTCTGCGCGCACGCGCCTGTTCAATCGTCAGAAGACGTTCGGTGGCGTCTCGAGCAGCCCTGGATTTTCGCACTTGGGCGTAACGATTTTTCGTGCCTTCGATGAGTCCCTGTGAAGTTTCATCGTTCAGCAGGTCGCTGATAACTGTGACGGCTCGTGAGGCGTCTTTTACGTGAATCACGCCCTTGTTGAACTGAGGGTCGATCCGAACCGCGGTATGGGCGACAGAGGTTGTCGCCCCGCCGATCAGCAATGGAATGTCGAACTCCTGCCGTTCCATCTCGCGTGCCACGGTGACCATTTCATCAAGCGACGGCGTTATCAGACCGCTCAACCCAATGGCGTCGGCCTGATGCTCTCTCGCGGAATCGAGAATCTTCTGGAAGGGCACCATTACGCCTAGGTCGATTACCTCGTAGTTGTTGCATCCCAGCACCACGCCGACAATGTTCTTGCCGATGTCGTGAACGTCGCCCTTCACGGTGGCCATCACAATCTTGCCATTGGTCTTGATGGATCCGCTTTCAAGCTGTTCCTGCTCTATGAATGGCACCAGATGGGCGACAGCCTTCTTCATGACACGGGCGCTCTTTACGACCTGCGGAAGGAACATTTGACCCGCACCAAACAGGTCACCAACTACGTTCATTCCATCCATGAGGGGGCCTTCGATGACGTGAATGGGGCGGTGTGCAAGCTGTCGGGCTTCCTCGACATCTTCAACAACGAACTCGTCGATGCCCTGCACCAGCGCGTGGGAAAGGCGCTCGTTGACTGGCAGTTTTCGCCACTCGTCGTCCACTATGCGCTCTTTTGACACCCCTCTTACGGTATCTGCCAGCGCGAGAAGTTGGTCGGTGGCATTGGCGTCGTTGTTCAACACCACGTCTTCTACTGCATCTCGGAGAGCCGGATCGATATCAGCGTAGACTCCCAGTTGACCGGCGTTCACGATGCCCATGTCCATGCCTGCCCGCACTGCGTGATATAGGAACACCGAGTGGATGGCTTCTCGCACCGCGTCGTTTCCGCGGAAGGAGAATGACACGTTGCTGACACCACCGCTAATGTGAGATTTCGGGAACTGGACTTTCAATATCTTGGCGGCCTCGATGAAGTCGACCGCGTAGTTGTTATGCTCTTCGATACCTGTCGCGATGGCGAATATGTTGGGATCGAAGATGATGTCTTGGGGTGGGAAACCGATCTCGTCCACCAAAATGCGGTACGATCGCTGGCAGATGGCGATCTTTCGTTCAACAGTGTCGGCCTGGCCTTCTTCGTCGAAAGCCATCACGACCACTGCGGCGCCGTATCGGCGTATTGTTTTAGCCTGTTGTCGGAAAGGTTCTTCGCCCTCCTTGAGAGAAATTGAGTTGACGATGCCCTTGCCTTGAAGGCATTTCAAACCAGCTTCAATTACGCTGAATTTCGAGCTATCCACCATGATCGGCACGAGGCTGATATCCGGCTCCGATGCCACGAGCTTCAGGTAGCGCGTTATGGCCTCCTCGGAGTCCAACATACCCTCGTCCATGTTGATGTCGAGTATTTGCGCGCCGTCCTCGACCTGCAGGCGCGAAACGGCTAGCGCTTCCTCGTACTTGCCGGTCTTGATCAGACGCCGGAACCGAGCAGAGCCTGTGATGTTGGCCCGTTCGCCGATATTTATGAAGTTGGAATCAGGTCGGATTTCCATAAGTTCCAGACCGCTGAGGATCGTGTTCGAGTTCCCTTCGGGCCGCTGTCTTGGATTTAGGCCCCCGACGGCATCGACGATGGCTTTTGTGTGTTCGGGCGTCGATCCGCAGCAGCTACCAACGATATTGGCGTATCCGCTCTCGACAAACTCCTTGAGGTTCGCAGACATGTGCTCTGATGTCTCATCATACTCGCCGAATTCGTTTGGCAGTCCCGCGTTGGGGTGGACGGACACGAAGTGCGATGACACACTGGCCAATCCAGCCAGGAACGTCCGCATTTCGTCGCTGCCCAGCGAACAGTTGATTCCCACGCTCAACAGCGGGGCATGGGTTGCTGAGGCATAGAACGCCTCTGGAGTTTGGCCTGAGAGGTTTCGCCCGCTCATGTCCACGACGGTAAAGGACGCCATCACAGGGACTCGAACCTGCATTTCCTCGAACAGCTCCTCGATTGCGTAAAGGGCTGCCTTGCCGTTTAACGTGTCGTATATGGTTTCGACGAGCAGGAGCTGCGCGCCTCCATCGAGGAGCGCACGAGCGCATTCGGTGTAAGCGGCGACAACTTCGTCGAAAGTCACCTCGCGATAACCTGGGTCTCCTACATCGGGAGAGAGCGAGAGCATCTTGTTCAAGGGTCCAAGCACGCCGGCTACGAAACGGGGCTTGCCGGGATTCCCATCCGTGTATTCGTCAGCAATCCGGCGAGCTATCGTCGCGGCTTCCCGATTAATCTCATAGACATGTTCCTGGAGATCGTATTCTGCCAACCCGTACTGATTGGCAGTAAACGTGTTGGTCTCCAGGATGTCCGCGCCAGCATCAAGGTACTGCCGCTGGACATCTTCGACGATGTCGGGTTGGGTTAAAACCAACAGGTCGATACAGCCCTGAACATCCAAGGCATGGTCAGCAAACCTGTCGCCTCGAAACTCGGCCTCTGAGAGATTGTAGGACTGAAGCATCGATCCCCATGCGCCATCAAGCACCATCACACGCTGTTCGAGAATTCGTTCGATCTCAGATGTGCGATCGATGATGTCGTATGGGGCCTTATTTGCGGTAGATGTCATGTATTCCTTGCCTGGTTGAAATAAAGCGATGTAGGTCATTTTACTGGACTGTGGTTGAAAAACCTAATGTTTCGCTCAAGCACGATCAAATCGAAGTCGTCTATTTGGACACAAGGCGGCGTCTAAGGGCGTCTTGACAATCCATCCGTTGAAGCCTAGTGTTCCAGCAAATAGTGAAACATTATTCAGGAGTTGGTTCCATGCCCAGCGCGTCGATATTTCCGGCATCAAATCGCCCTGTGGCGATGGGAGTCAACGGGATGGTGGCTTCGGCGCATCCGTTGGCGTCGCAGAGCGGCGTGCAAATGCTGATGGCGGGCGGCAACGCTTTCGATGCCGCCGTCGCGACCGCGGCCACTCTGAACGTCGCTGAGCCCTACATGTCGGGAGCAGGGGGCATTGGGATCGCTCTTGTTTACGTAGCCGCAGAAAACCGGGTGCGAGCGCTTAATTTTTCGGGTCGCGCCCCGATGGCCGCCGACCCTGAGAAGATAACCGCCGCTGACAAAGAGCGTGGAGCGTTATCGGCCATGATTCCTGGAAACGTCGCCGGATGGCTCACGCTGCACGAGACGTACGGCAAGCTGGAACGTGAACAGGTTTTCGCTCCCGCCATCGGATACGCGGACGAAGGCGTGCCAGTTACAAATCTGAATAGTCGCCAGATGTCGGCAAACGCAGAGCGTCTCGCTCCGTATCCTTCCGGCAAGATTATTCTAGACGATCTAGGGCACGCTCCGATGCCGGGAACCCGGCTCAAGATGCCCCAATTGGCCGAATCGTTCCGGAGTATCGTCAAGGGTGGACTGGAAGAATATTACCGGGGCGATCTAGCTCGAAGGATAGTTAAGAGCAACCAAGCCCTGGGCGGTCTGTTCACTGAGGAAGACCTCGCGACCTACATAGCGCGTTGGCAAGACCCGATCAGCATTAACTACCGTGGCTACGATATCTTCACGAACCCGCCAAATTCCAGCGGATTCCAGATTCTTCAAACATTGAAAATCATGGAGGGTTTCGACTGCGACGACCTGATTTTCCAGCAGCCTTCAACGGTCCATCGATTCATCGAAGCCGTGAAACTTGCAGTAACAGATCGAATTCAGTATGCGGGCCACCCTGTCAAAATCAAGGCGCCGATCTCTGGCCTGCTGTCCGACGGATACGCCGCGGACCGGCGGGCGCAGATTGACGAGAGCCGTGCGGCCTACGTTTCAGGGGAACATTTCTCGAACAAAGTTGCCCCTGAGTCTCTGATAACCGGAAATCCTCTGGAGTTCGATGGTGGGATGACCACTCACTTTGCAACAGCCGACAGCGACGGCAACGTGGTGTCGGTAACCCAGACTTTAGGAGGCGCTTTTGGTTCAGGTGTGGCGGCAGGTGACACTGGTATTTTCCTGAACAACATGGCTTATTGGTTCGATCTTGAAGAGGGTAGTTCCAATCGCATTGGCCCCGGGCGTGAGGTGGATTTCGTCGTTGCGCCAACGCACACTTTCAAAAACGGCAAATTCCACGTTAGCCTCGGAACTCCGGGAAGTTGGGGCATTCTCCAAACGACGCCCCAATTTCTCATGAATTTCTTGGATTTTGGCATGAACGTGCAAGAGGCCATCGAAGCTCCGAGGCTGAGGGTATACACGGGAAGACACGTCGATATGGAGGAGCGGTTTCCTGCTCATCTTCGACGCGCTCTGGAGGATCTGGGACACGATGTAAGCGTTGTGGAACCTTGGTCCATGTCTGTCGGAGGCGCTCAGGGCATTCAGGTTGACTCAGAGGCAGGAGTGTTTCAGGGCGGCGCAGACCCTCGCCGCGATGGGTTTGCTATCGGATTCTAGGGTGGAGTTCGAATAATACAGCGGGAAGAAAAGTTCTAAAGGGAGACAAATCATGGGCAAGGCACTTGAAGGTATTCGGGTAATCGATATGACTCACGATCAGGCGGGCCCGTCCTGCACTCAGATGCTTGCATGGCTAGGCGCTGAGGTTATCAAGATCGAGATGGCCGACGGCATGGGAGACCGAGCGAGGTGGCTGAGGCGTGATGATCCTGATCTGGATAGCTACTTCTTCCTGCTGTTGAACAATAACAAGAAAAGCACGACGCTTAACCTTCGTGACCCTCGCGGCAAAGAGTTATTCAAAACGCTCATCAAGAGCGCAGACATCATGGCCGAAAATCGCGGTCCCGGCGCGATGGACAGATTGGGTCTTGGGTACGAGGACCTGAAGAAGATTAACCCTAAGCTAATCTACGCTGCGGTCAAGGGATTTGGCTCATACGGCCCATACTCTGATTACAAGTGCTTCGAGCCCGTGGCTCAGGCGACCAGCGGCGCCCTGAGTTGCACAGGATTCGACGACCGGCCTCCCGCGATGCTGGGCGCCAACGTTGGAGACTCCGGCACCGGAATGCACACGGTCATCGGCATTCTGGCGGCGCTTGTGCAGCGCAACCTGACCGGCGAGGGTCAACTTGTGGAGGTGGCGATGCAGGAGGCAGTCCTGAATCTGACACGCGTCAGGTTCACAGGAACGCTAACTGACGGCACCGCAGAGCCACGACAGAGCAGTTACGAAGGACGCAGACCAGGCTCGGTAGGCGGACTGTTTTCTTGCGCCCCAGGCGGCCCAAACGACTATGTCTACCTGATGCTGCCACCAGACAATCCCGGCATGTTCCCTCTGGCGATGAAAGGCATGGGACGCGAAGACTTGATCAAAGACGAACGGTTTGCCAGCGTCGAGGCGAGAGCGTCCAATGCAGATGCTCTCGGAACGATTATCGAGGAGTGGTGCGCCAGCAAAGACAAACGCGACGTTATGGCTGCCTTCGCAGGTGCCGGCGTTCCGTGTGGGGCGGTCTACGACACTTCAGAGGTCATCGACGACGCACATCTCAGGGAGCGCGGAATGATCACCGAGGTCGAGCACCCGACCAGGGACACTTATCCGATGATCGGGTGCCCGGTGCGTCTATCTGAATCGCCTGTGGAAGTCACCCGCGCTCCGCTGTATGGCGAACACTCCGATGAGATATTCTCAACTCTTGGCGAACTATCTCAGGCTGAGATTGACGAGCTGCGGACCGACAAGGTGATTCTCTAGTAGGGAAACCTATAATTGAGCCCAGCCAATTCCACCATGTCAGGATAGGCCGTTCCGTTTGCATGTGAGTTGCGTCCTCATAAACATCGCGTTCAGTTGAGAGTTACATCACGGATCGCGTAAACATTTATTTGATTACTCGGTTCCTCCCCACATGAAGACGAACGCCACGCTTATGAACAACATTAACATCGCCATCAGGTAAGGGAGACCCATGTCCCGATACTCGGCGTCAGTCGTGCGATCTAGGGCCGGCGCATTCGCAAACCGCAGATACTCCAGGAAAGACTCGTAAACGCTGAAAATCCGAAGAAGATGCTCCCCCACGTCGTGTACAGTGCGCCTCGTGTGAGTAGGGAAATGCCTCCAACAACGCAGCTAAATACCAATATGAACGGGATCCTTTTGAAATTTTTCTGCGTAGCGTCCAGCATGATGAAGAAGCTATGAGCTTTTTCAGATTTGACCAAAATTACTGCGCCAAGCACGATAAGGGAAAGGCCTGTTAAACTCGTCAGGATTCTTTCCCACAGCATGCGGAATCCTCTTAATTATTCAAAAGCGCCTGGGATTGCCGAGCGAAAATTAGTCTTCTCGAAAGGCGTTGAGGCCGGTGACCAACGCCGGCAGGCCACCCATCCAGAACGCGACCCGGATGGTTTCGGAAATCTCTTCCTCCGAGGCGCCCATCGCTCTTGCGCGGTCGGATATTGCCTTGACGCCGTCTTCGTGAGCCAACAATGCGTCGCACATCATGGTCATCAAAGTTTTGACCTTTGCGGACAGCGCGCCGTCGGCGATTATGAACTCTCGGCCTGTGTTGACCCATTCGGCGAGTTGAGCGTCATTTGCACTAAGCGCTGTAATGTATCCGGGAACCTGGGGCTGTGTCATGTTGATTCCTCCGTGTTGTGATTTTACGCCCCGGATTCTCTCAGGAATCCGAGCCAATGACAACCGACAGTGTTTTGGATCGGATTTCGGTCTTTGTGACTACTCAAGATCTTTGCGCCTGTGATTAGTTTGCGGGAGGTGGTAGAATCGCCGACGGTCAGCAGTCGAAGATGGCGTATCACTTAGCCCATGATCCTGAGCTCGTCGTTCCACCGTATGCAAAAACATTCCGAAACCAATATCAAATCTCGTCCGAGAATCTTTTACGGTTGGTGGATAATCATCGCCGGGGGCGCCGGCATGTCCATCGCATCGGGCATAAACTTCCATGGATTCGGGAACTTCATTATCCCGCTCAGCGAGGAATTTGGTTGGAGCTACGCCACGATCTCTATCGTGTTCTCATTGGCACGGCTTGAGTCAGGCATGATTGGACCGGTGGAGGGTTGGGCCGTGGATCGTCTTGGCCCTCGCCGGTTGATGCTGATAGGCCTTCCGTTGATGGGAATCGGCTACATTGCGATGAGCCAGATAAACTCCCTAGCTGCCTTCCTGTTCGTGTACGTATTCCTAATCGCTCTGGGGAACAGCCTCGGCATGAGCACTCCGATCACCGCGGCGGCGGCGAACTGGTTCAACAAAAAACGCGGACTAGCTTTCGGGATCATGTGGTCGGGAGTGGGACTCGGAGGACTGTTCGTCCCGGCGGTAGGATGGATCGTCAGCGAGTATGGGTGGCGAGACGCGGCGATGATCGTCGGAATCGTCATCATCATTGTCGGCATCCCAATCGCTTCTGTAATGAGGCACAGGCCGGAACAATACGGTTACTACCCTGACGGACAACCGCCAGAAGACGCGCCTGTAGGCGCTATGACCCGCGCGCCCGTCATGCCCGATTTGTCTAATGATTTTTCTGCGCGCGAGGCGCTAAGAACATCCAGTTTCTGGTTCCTCTCGCTGTCGATCACCGCTCGTTCTCTGGTTAGCGGCGGAATCGGGCTGCATCTGGTGCCGTATTTCGTCAGTCTCGGAGCCTCGGATGTCAGCGCGGCGGCGTTGGCGGGGTCTGTGGGTTTGATGAGCATACCTGGCAGATTCGGCCTCAGCACACTCGGCGATTATATGAACCGTCGTTATGTAATGGTCGCTTCGCTGGGTGTCATGGCAGTCGCAATTATCTTCATGGCACGGGCGGAGAGCGTCAGCGGAGTGATACCAGCTCTTGTCGTGTTTTCTGCGGCTCAGGGCGGAATCTCTGTGATTCCGCAATCGCTGATCGCCGACTACTTTGGGCGTCGCGCCTACGCTACCATCCAGGGATTCCGAAGCTCAATCCAAATGTTGGGAATAATCGTTGGGCCGGTCGTGTCGGGGATAGTGTTTGACCAGACCCAGAGTTACGCTGGGGCTTTTCTGGGATTCTCAGCGGCGGCGTTGGTCTCGATGTTCCTGGTGTTCCTGGCCCGTCCGCCGGCGCGCCCAAAACGGAACTGACACGGATCTCGGTACTCGACCAATCCGCGTTCACTTGACACCGCATCGCAAGTGTCTATATATTTGACTGATACACCAAATAACAGAATTGCCTGGGGGGAGCTTGGGAAGCCAGGCTGAGAGGGCAGCCGGAACGCTGTCGACCCCGACAACCTGATCTGGATAATGCCAGCGTAGGAACTGTGGTCGCTCCCAGAACCCAGCAGCCGTCCAGATTGATTGGACGGCTTTTTTGTTGCCACGAAAATCTGGACTTCGAGACGGGCAACGACACGATGGCGATATCCCAACAACATAATGAGGCAATGGCGAGCCAGTCAGAACAATTCCACGAGACCCGCATTATTGATGTTGTCGGATTAGGCAAGGTCTTTGATCAGAACGGCCAGTCACTGACCGTGATGGAGCGTGTTAATTTTCACGCTTACGAAGGTGAGTTCGTTAGCATTATCGGCCCTAGCGGATGCGGCAAAAGCACGTTATTGAACATAATCGCCGGCCTTGATGATCAGACCGAAGGTTCTTTGAAGCTGCGGGGCGAAGAGGCTTCGGACCGGTTGGGAACGGTCGGCTACATGCAACAAAAAGACCTGCTGCTGCCGTGGCGCTCCGTGCTGGACAACGCGATTTTTGGACTGGAGCTTCAGGGAGTCTCGAAGCGGGAAGCCCGCGATCGCGCCTCGGCTCTGATGGAGCAATTCGGCCTGGATGGGTTCGAGAGCGAGTATCCGTCTGCGCTCTCCGGGGGCATGCGCCAAAGAGTCGCGTTTTTGCGAACGGTTCTGGCTGACCAACAGATGTTTTTGCTCGATGAGCCATTCGGCGCATTGGACGCCCTGAATCGCTCGCAGATTCACGAGTGGCTTTTGGGCCTATGGGAAAGGTTGAACAAAACTATCGTGATGGTGACCCACGATGTTGACGAAGCGATATTTCTGTCTGATCGTGTTTATGTCATGTCCGCTCGTCCGGGAACCATGAGGTTGGTCGCGAATGTTGATCTGCCCAGACCGCGCTACCTGGAGATGGTCACTTCTGAAGGGTTCGTGGAACTGAAAACCGAGCTTCTGTCAGCGATTCGCCGAGAGAGCGCATCGTGAGCATTGTCAATCGGCCTGGGGTTTGCGAGTCGTATGCCTTTCCGAACTGGCTGCGAACGCTCATCACTGTCGGACTGCGTTGGCTTCCTGCGGTGTTGATCGTTGTCGCCGTTGTCGGTTTCTGGGAGGCTTATGTTCGGATATTCGATGTTCAAAAGTGGTTGCTGCCGGCTCCTTCGGTGATCGCGAAGACAATTGGCGTTGATGCCGGCCTGTTGTGGGGTCATACCCTCGCCACCATCGAGGAAATCGTCGTGGGATTCGCCTTGGCCTTGGTATGTGGCTTCGCGTTGGCAACGGCCATTGGCCTGTCTCGCACGATCGAGCGGGCGTTGTACCCCTTTATCATTGCTTCACAGACCATCCCGATAATCGTGATAGCGCCAATGCTGCTGATCTGGGTAGGTTACGGCCTGGCTCCCAAAGTTATCGTGGTGGCTCTGATCTGTTTCTTTCCGATAGTCGTGAATATGGTTGACGGCTTGAAATCTGTGGATTCAGATGTCGTTTCCTTGATGCGGACTCTAGGGGCCAACAGGTGGGCGATCTTCTTGAAATTGCAGGTTCCAACATCGCTGCCTTACTTGTTCTCAGGGCTGAGAATCGCTATCGCGTTCAGCGTGATCGGGGCAGTTATCGGCGAATGGGTCGGCTCGAGCGAAGGCCTGGGATACCTGATGATTCGATCAAAACCCCAATTCTTAACAGAGCGAGTATTTGCCGCTATCGTTATTCTTTCGGCGCTTGGAGTGTCGCTTTTCGCGATGGTGGGTATTGTTGAGCGGTTCGCGCTGCCCTGGTGGCACAAGGAACACGGCAGTCGAACCTGACGCGAGAACAGGATTCGCATTGGAGATCAAGACGACTCGGGAGAGAGAATATTGAGCAAAAGTAAATACATTAATCTGGCACTGGCGGTGTCTGTCGCCCTATTGTTGATGCCGGTTTTGGCGTGTAGTTCCGATTCTGAGCCGGAAACAGTGTCCGTTAAATTGGCTCTGGACTGGTATCCGAACTCTAACCATCTGGGCTTGTATATCGCTCAGAGCAAGGGATATTTCGCCGACGAGAACCTGGACGTGGAACTCTACACGCCAGTTGATCCATCCACCGTTTTGCAGACTGTCGGCGCCGGCCAAGACGACTTCGGAATCAGCTACCAGCCTGATGTGTTGATGGCCAGGGCGCAAGGCGTGCCCGTCGTTTCAGTCGCGGGCATCGTGCAGCACCCGCTGAACTCCGTCATGGCCCTCAAGTCTTCAGGGATAGAACGGCCATCGGACCTCGTGGGCAAAAAGGTCGGATATCCCGGGCTTCCAACAGATGAACCGTTGCTTGAAACGATGCTCAAAGCCGATGGCGCAAATGGTCTTGGCGATGTTGAATTGGTGAGAGTCGGATTCAACCTGACCGAGTCACTGATTAGCGGGACTGTCGATGCTGTCGTCGGTGCTTACTGGACCCACGAAAGCATATTGCTGGAAAATCTCGGCCACCCGGTCAACATACTGAAGGTTCAGGACTGGGGTGTTCCGGATTACTACGAACTAGTTCTCGTCGTCAGCGAGAAATACATCGAGGAACAATCCGACGTCATTGAGAGATTTACCCGCGCTTTGAGCAAGGGGTTTGCGGACGCAATTTCCGACCCTCAAGCTGGCGTGAATATCTTGATAGACGCATCGAATGAAGAGGTGGACCGAGCCATCGAAGGGCCAGGGGCCGACCTGCTCGTGCCGTTGTGGAAGACCAACGAAGCCAACTTTGGAGTCCAGACCAGCGCGCGTTGGGTGGACTTCGCGAGTTGGATGCAGGAGACAGGGTTGCTGTCGCAGGAAGTTGATGCGTCCAAAGCGTTTACTGACAAGTTTATAAAGTGACATGCGTAAAGTCTAGGAGTCTCGCATGACCGTCACACAGGAACTTCGGGAGCGATATTCAGGCCTTTGGGAGCAGATGGTCTATCATCCGTTCGTCGTGGAGATGGGCGAGGGAACTCTGCCTGCAGGCAAGTTCAAACGTTACTTTTTGCAAGACTACGTTTTCGTGGCCGATCTTGTGTCGATGACGGCCAACGCAATTGCGAAAGCGCCGAGCTTCGACGCGGCCAGCAGGCTCCACTCGTTCCTGTCCGGCATCTTGGACCCTGAGAACGATCTGTTTCTCCGGGCGTTTGAGGTTTTGGGCGCATCTGAGGAAGAATATTCTTCCGCGAGCGCGTCTCCCACAACCAGGGCGTTTGGCGACTTTCTCGTCCGTACCGGCCTAGAGGGAAATTTTGACGACATAATCACAGTGCTTTATGTCACAGAGGGGACGTACCTCGATTGGGGGACTCGCCTGATCTCTGAGGCCAAGAAACCGGCAAATCCGATCTACCAGGAATGGATTGGCATCCACGGCCCGGCGGTCCTGCGTAGCCTGGTTGAGTGGATGGGCGAACACCTTGATAGCACAGGCCTGTCTGCTCGACGTGCAAAAATCGATGAATTATTCCATACGGCCTTGCGCTACGAGTGCATGTTTTGGGACGCCGCGTACACCGACCTTCAAGCGTGGCCTGACGAGTAGATGTGCGATGATTGAAAACGAAGATCCTGCCACGAAAGGCGAGCGTCGAGAGAACAAACGAATGAAACGAACCAAGATGGGCGTGAGCGGTCAGAGCGTCCGAGCGTATCAGGACATCATCCGACGCCGCAGCCAGGAGATCACCCGCAAGAAAAAAGAACGGACCAAAACCGAGTAATGTTTCCTTATAGTTCGCAAGAATCAGAAGGCACGATTTGTCCAATTCAAAATTGATCTTCAAAGCAATGACCATCGCTGGTTCAGACTCCGGTGGCGGGGCTGGGATTCAGGCAGATCTCAAATCCTTCGCCGCGATGGGCGTCTATGGGACTTCCGCAATAACTGCCATAACCGCCCAGAACACGTTGGGCGTGACTGATGTGTTGGAGCTGCCGACTTCACTCATCGAATCCCAGATAGACGCCATCGTGTCAGACATCGGCTCCGATTCGGTGAAGACAGGGATGCTGTCAAGCTCGGAGATCATCCAGACGGTGGCTGACAGAATTTCCCATCATGGATTGAATACTCTTGTGGTTGACCCCGTGATGGTCGCTAAGGGCGGGGACCGTCTTCTTCATGAACAAGCGGTTGGCGCGCTAAGAGACATCTTGGTCCCGCTCGCTACGGTCGTGACCCCCAACGCTCCCGAAGCCGAAATTCTGACCGGCATGACGATCACGAACGTCGAAGATGCCCGAATAGCGGCTCGGATTTTGGTTGATGAGATTGGCGCTGCGTGCGCGGTGGTCAAAGGCGGCCATCTGGAAGGGCCGGCGACGGACGTGCTGTACGATGGCTCGGAATTTACACTGTTCACTCAGGAGCGAATTCCCACCAAGAACACGCATGGCACAGGCTGCACATTTGCATCAGCGACTGCTGCAGGTCTCGCCAAAGGGCTTTCGACACAAGCTGCCGTGCGCGACGCCAAAGCGTATGTGACAGCCGCGATTCAAAGCTCCTTCGAAATCGGAGGAGGCCACGGCCCGCTGAATCACTTTTTTGAGTTGTGGGGAAGAAACGATTAGTAACCGACAAAAGGACTGAATTGTGCCGCTGTACCTTACAGAAGCCGAAGTTGATCAACTAATCACAATGCAAGACGCGATTGAGTCGGTTGAAGCCGGATTCGAAGCGATGTCCAACGGCGAGGCGGCAAATCTCCCACGACAACGATTGCGCCTGCCGGCTGGAGTGTTCAACATCATGTCAGCGGCGATTCCGGCGATGGGAGTGATGGGCCTGAAAGCGTACGGCGTCGTCAAGGGAAGGCCAACGTTCCACATTCAGCTATCCAGCACGGAAACCGGCGAACTGCTGGCGATCATAGAAGCTTCGCGCTTGGGCCAGCTTCGCACCGGAGCTGCCAGCGGCGTCGCCACGAAATACATGGCGCGGGATGTGCCATCCATAATAGGCGTTATCGGTTCGGGAAATCAGGCCCAGACACAACTAGAGGCTGTGTGTCGTGTTCATCAAGTGTCGGGCGTCAAAGTATTCAGCCGAACCGCCGACCGCCGAGAATCCTTTGCAGAAGAGATGTCCGCCAGAATAGGGATTCAGGTATCGTCAGCGGAAACAACAGAATCCTGCGTGAGCGAGTCCGACATACTGCTTGTGATCACTGGTGCCTCCGAACCTGTTTTAAACGGCGAGTGGATTCCATCTGGAACGCACATCAACGCCGCCGGAGCCAATAGTCCAAACCGCCGCGAGCTGGACGTTGGAGCAGTCCACAGATCAAATGTTATCGTGGTGGATGACATCGACCAGGCACGAATCGAATGCGGTGACATCAATCACGCTGTGGATGGTGGTTTCGTGCGTTGGGAACAGGTGCGGGCGCTTTCCGATGTGATAGGCGGCACGACCCCCGGCAGGAATTCTGACGATGACATCACTCTATTCGAGTCGCAGGGCGTCGCTCTGGAAGACATCGCTCTGGCGGCTCGCGTTTATCAACTTGCTATCGAGCAAAGCAAAGGCGTAAACATCTGACCGCCCTGCATATTCACCACGGGCCCTTGAACTTCGGCCACAGATTGTCCGAGATTGAGACTACGATTTCCTCCTATGTTTCTTGTTTATACGACATGTTTGTTGGCTGTCGTGAGGCGTGTTGATTATTCATTATCGGTAGTACAGACTTGGAACGATTTTGACCCATCAGTCTATAGTCCAACGCTTCAAGTCTATTCAATCGCAGGTGTGTGGGATGGTTGAAGACGACGATGTGAACAAAGACGATAAGTTTGAATTTGACTCCACTAGCGAGGTTGTCGAATACGCCTCGTTGGGACAATCCGAACTCATCGCGATTCAAGATGTCAGGAATGAACCCGGAAATTATGGACGCCAATATGAGGGCGTCAAAATGGTTTACACTGTCGAACATCAAAAAGAGCGAGCGGACTACTACGTAATTACCCTGTTGTTTCGGCCCGAAGGTGACTGGAATGGCGGAGGCGGGCAAGAACGATTCTTTATCGAGAAAGAAGGCGTGGTCGCTCACCGTCAGTTATTGAGTCTGCCAAGATCGACTAGTTCTCGTCGCTTAATGTCCATCACAGTGTTATTGATCGTCGCTACGATTGTAATCGCAGGGGGTGGGTCCTCAGTAATCGCGAGCGGCATATTCAAGGGGTCGGATGACGACAAAAGTCCTGGCCCGGTTTTGGCTGCGTCCCCGCCAACACCTGAAGTCTCCTTGAGCGGCCGGCAACCGACGCCGATTGCGACACCGGCGAGTAACAATGAAACTGCCGGTTTAATAGCAATCTCACCAACGCTCTCGACCACGCCTAAACCGGCTTCTACGCTCGCGCCGGTGCAAACGTCACCCGTAGGCACGCTTCAAATAGCCCATACTGCGAAACCGGAGAACGATGAAACTCAAGAATCAATAATGGATCAGTAAACCGATTGACCGCAGCCCGAGTGTGTCGGCAGTTTACCGGATAATTTCGTCGGCGAATCGTTTGATTGAATCCAGCGCGATGTTGGGATCCGCGATGGATACCGAAAACACCAGATGGTCGAGGCCTGAGTCTTCGTAGCGGCGAACGTCGTCCGATATCTGGAACATCGCTCCGGATAGGGGCTGCCGGTTTCCGTCAGGAGACGACACTGACCTCCCCATCCGCAGAGATAGAGATAGTGCCACCGTGACCGAATCTGGGTCTCGGCCATCCCGTTCGCAGATTTCTCTGAGCGTCTCTTTTCCTTCCAATAATTCTTCGACTCGAAGGCCGATCGGAAACCATCCGTCGCCGTGCCGGACTGCCCGGCGGATCGCGGCTCTGCTGTTCCCTGCAATCCAGATCGGAGGGTGAGGTTTCTGTATCGGCTTGGGGTAGAAAGTTTTGCCTGACACCTGGAAATGCTCGCCCTGGTAGGTGGCTCCGTCCTCGCCACACAGAGTTTTGAACATCTCGATATGTTCATCAGTTACTCTGCCTCTGGTGTGGAAATCTGCGGACATGCCCTCGAATTCTTCGGGCATCCAGCCGATGCCTGCGCCAAAAATCACACGACCGCCGGACAGGACATCCAGTGTAGAAATCATCTTGGCGTTCATCACGGGATGGCGTAGAGGCAGTATTAAAACACTGAAACCTAGCTTCAGCGTCTTTGTGCATCCTGCCACGAAGCTCATGGACGTTAACGGTTCGATGACGTTTTGGCCTTGCGGGTCAGCCTGTCCTGGACCCCACCGGTCGGGATAGAGTGCCATGAGGTCCACGGGATAAACTGTCCGGTCGGCCAGCCAGATGGAGTCGTAGCCCGAATCCTCCAGAACCCGGGCTATTTGTTGAAGATACTCGCCCTCCTTGCCTGGGTCTGCTCCCAGGGCGACAGCGAATGTGGCTGAAACTCCGATTTTCATCGGTTTCTCCTTGAATTTGGCAGGGTCATATGTCGAAAGTTCGGTTAATTTGAGTCAGCCATGGAGTCTTGCCAGTATGCTCCTCAGTGATCCGGCCTGCCATTCATGAACATCCGATGATAGGGCATTGACAAAGGAAAGTCGAACACTCGTGCAGCGTTACCGCCCATTATCAAGTTGATCCTCCTTCATTTCGCCCTTAGGTATTGAAGTTCCCGGCGAGCCACGGCTTTGCCTCGACAACCTCAAGACCCGTTTTTTCGATCATCGTGCCATCTAGGTCCAAATCGACTGGCACATCGCACACTATGGTGGTCAGAGTCCGCATCAAGAAAGCTTGCTCACGGTGCTCTGCCAGTAACCTACTCACACGCTTTGCGCCACGAAACGGCAACTCGGAAATAGCATCCAGGTTTTCATACACCCCATCGAGATTGTCGTATTCACCAAGCACTGCCGTGGCTGACACGTGTCCTATCCCAGGCACCCCAGGTAGGTTGTCGGACTGGTCACCCACCAAGGCTTTATAGTCTGGAATGTTCACAGGGGCGAGGCCACCGAACCGCCTCTTTGCAGCCTTCACGTCAAAAGACCTATTTATCCAGTACTGTCTGAAGAACTCGACCTCAGTGACAGGAGTCACAAGCTGGAGCAGGTCGAGATCGCTGGTCAGTATCATCGTTTGGAATCCTGACATTGAAGCCCTGCTGGAGAGAGTTCCCAACACATCGTCGGCCTCGTAGCCTTCCACGGTGCAGAAGACTACATCAAGTTCTTCCAGACGCTCTCGAACTCGCTCACAGTCTTCGAGTAGTCCTTCAGGCGCAGGGGGGCGATTGGCTTTGTAGTCGGGATACATTTTGTGACGAAACGTCGGCGGTGGTGGGTCGAAGGTGACTATGAGGTGTGTGGGGGCGTGTCTCTCTACCGCACTGCCCACCATCCTGAAGAACCCAGGCATCACTTCATTGGGGTAGCTGGTGAACCAGCTGTGAAACGCCAGGGCATGGCCGTCGAAGAGCAGTAACTTCTTCTCGGCGTTGGTTGAAAGTCCATTGGTCATGCAGATGTGCTCCTTGGCTGCGACTCTTCCACTGCCAGGTTCAGGTAAGTTGAATCGAAGACCTTCTTAATCGAGCTTCTTAGTGCCAGTCTGTGCATGCTCCGTCCAACCATATGTTGCGTGTTCCTGTCTATGGATACTGGCAAACTCCTTGTGCATGTTGATGATGGCATTCATCCGCTCTAAATCCATTTCAACTTGGGTTAGGCGATGCCCAGAGTTAACCATCTCCTCTTGAAGGCGATAGGCTATGTTATTCGCTTCTTCACTATCACTTAGCCTTGCTTCAGCATTGATGGCCCAGTTCTTTGAGCCAGGTTTATAGTTGAAGCTACGTCTGGCAAAAAACCACACGATGACGAGTATTATTCCTACGGTCATTAACCCTTCTGCCATTTGAATCTCCCTTCAGGACCTGCCTGGAAGCATTTGTAACCCCTATGCCTCTAGACATGAACTCGCGTTTAGTGTCGCCGAGCACGTGGGTCAAATAAATAGAATAGATGGGACATTCAAGGCTGGCATAAATGAACGGGTCGTTCCCATGACCCGCATCTCAGCCTTGACAAGTCGGAGTTACCAATCCCGTTCGTTGTGAGCTTGTCGAACCACCGACGCCGTGCCGTCCGACTCGTCGCATCTCAAGGCAAACGGATTATCCAAACGGCTATGCCTAGAACTAGGTAGCAGAGAATTTTCTACATCTCTCCGAGGCGCAGAATCCGCTGAAGTGAGAGCCGGCGAAGGAACCATATGACGCCCGCTACTATGAAGGCAAACAGTAGCCCCATGGCTGCATAGGTTATGGCCAGTGTATCCCAGGTGATCTGGTTAACGAAGGGCGGTAATACCTGAATGCCTCGATCGTCGTGGCCGAGGAACGGCATAACGGTGGCGCTCAGCCTCCCACCCATCCAGGTGCCTAGGGCCAGGCCGGTACCGATAACCAGCGCCTGCTCGATGAAGACCAGGGTCATCAGCTGGCCCATGGTGAAGCCGATGGTCCGCATCAGCGCGAACTGTACCTCCCGGCCCTTGAAGGACACATACGCATGCACCAAGAATCCGATGCCACTAAGCACGAACACCGCCGCAAAGGCCACGAACAAGAGCGCCTTCCAACCCGCGTCTACCAGCGGGTCCGCCCGCGAATTCGAAAGCGCCTCTAACCTATCGTGGACAACGCGGTTAGCAAAAGGCTGATCGTCGTTCAACATGTCCAGGAGTTGGGATCTTTCGGCGCTATCGCCCTCGGTGGACAGCCAGATCTCGTTGGGTCTCAGCTCGGCGCCCGTAGCCTGCAAGTTTACGTAGCCGAAAATCGAGTCCAGATCGCCGATCAGGTACGATTTTTTGTCGGTATCAAACGTGGGGAAATAGTCTATCTCGTCCACCAGGGAGACATTCAGGCGATGGCCCTGCACGGTCACCTGGATGGTTTCTCCCAGGCGTTGTTTGTTTGCGCTCAGGAAGGACTTTGATGCCACAACGTCCAAGGGCACCATCGGGGGGCCTGGGAATACTCCTCGGCTTACCAGAGGGCTTCCTTCGGTCCAGGTGAAGTTGGCGGCGGTATCCCCTTTCAACACCTCGCCGGCAGGCTGCCAGACGTCAGAGACGGACTCGGGGGCGGTTTCCAAGACGCTCCAATGCGCCACGGAGTCGAACGGTTCAACGACCTTTGTGTCACCGTTCGCCATTTTCACATAGACCTCCGATATCGCGACCGAGCCTGCCCTCAGCCTGTTCCGGCTCTCGGATTCATGCAGGGTCAACGAGACGAGTGACAGTGGTGCGATTGGTTGAAGCAACTCGAAGCTCTGGAGGCGGCTTACGCGCTCAAATCCAGTCTCTAAGCGTAGCCATTCACTCGACTCCAACCCGCCCAGGATATAGGAGAAGTAACGGCCATTAGTATCTTTGATTCTGGCCGCGACGACGATTCCTGGATGCGGCCTATCAGCTTTGATAGCGACACCGATGGCCGCCGAACCGGCCGGCAGGACGATACCCTGGGGTGGAGTTGGGTTTGACAGACTCGTGACCTTTGGCCTCAAAGGTCCGTCAGCGAAATCGTCGCGAAACCAGCCCACATCCATTATCGCTTCGCCATCGATGGCGAACATGGTGTACGAACTCGCGAATAACTGGGAAAGGTCCGAGCCACTTCCCCTGAATGCGATACCTACTCGGGTGACCGACGGGAGGCCCTCATAAGTGTCCACGAGGGGCATCGAGGTCCTGAGAGAAGACAACCTGACATCTTCGATCCGAATGTCGGCGCCGGTGGAGTAGAGCGCGCGCTCCTCGAAGCTGCGCCGGAAAGTACCGCCGAAGCTGGCGGAAAAAGTGCCCAAGCCGGCCATGAGTATCAAAAGCAGCGACAGCCGAGCGTAGTGCGTCGGGTTGCGTGCCATCTGCCATAGACCTACGGCCAACCCAACCGGAAGCACTGGCGAGAGCAATCTGCTGGCTACCCTCATGACCAGCGGGAACAGCCTGAGCATCACTAGGGCCGACGCGACCAGTATCACAACCGGGACGGCTAGCAGCAACTGGTCCGCTGCAACGGCGCCGAATGCGTCCACCGCCACGACTGAGCCCATTTGAGACAGCTGACGAAACAGCAGGATACCGATCGCCAATAGCAACACGTCCAGGTACAACCGTTGGTACAAGGGTTGGCTACTAGGTCGCGCGGATTGCTGGTGGTGCGTCGTAACGGTGATACGGGATGATTGAACTGCGGGCACCATCAAAGCCGAGAAACTGAGCAGGCCACCGATGGCGCTCATCACGTATGCCCCGGTGGACAGGCTAACGTCCAAACGGCTACTGCCGCTCAAGTTGGAGAACATGGGGGTATAACCGAGAAGGCTGATGACAAGCGCCGCCAAAAACGGAGCGACTATTATTGCGATAAGAGAGATCGTCGCGCCCTCCAGCGCCAATACCGCCAGTACCTGGACAGAGCTCGCGCCCCGGCTTCGCAGGAGGATGATCTCAGACCTCTGCTGCTCCACCAAGAGTGACGACAGGGTTATGACGTAGTATAAGACAACAACCGCGATCAGGGTCAGGATGACGAACATCGGTAGCTTGGAGAAGAACAGACGTGTGTCGTACTCCTCCAGAGCATCGACCAGTGAAGTGAACTGCAGATAGTTGAACAGGTTTGAAAACAGGTGAAGCCTCATCTCATCGATGCTCAGCCTCGCGAACGTTGCGTTCTCAGAGTTCAACTGTTTCCTGTCCACAGCCAGTAACCAGCCGTAGGTGCTGTTCATGTCAGCGAACGCGTTGCCCAATATGTCGAAGTACGCTTCCTCTGTTATCAGGAAAGGGATGGTGCGGAATGTGCCCGACTCAGAGACGCGTAAGATCCTGTTGTCGAAGTGCCAGAATGCATCGCTCGGCTCGTTCTGAACGTAGAGCCCGACTATCTTGACGCGGGCGTAAGGTAACGAATCACTCCAGTCCGGTGAAGCCGAGAGCTGGTCGCCCAGGCCAACGCCGAAGGCTTCGGCCGCCGCGGCAGGCGCCAGCGCCTCCAGCGTCAACGGTTCGCCGGGTAGAGAAACAGGCTCGCTCGCCGGGGTCCTCCCGCCGGGAAGGATTGTGATGTATTCATATATCGTGGGGACGTTAAAGAAATAGGTCCGAGAGGTCTTGATTCCTGCGGTCAGCTCTTGCCCTGGTTCGGTAACGAAGAAGGTTGCGGACTTCACGCCCTGAACCCGGTTCCGCAGAAGCCACGCGACACTACGATCGATCTCGCGATTGGTGGCCTGGACCACTTTGGTCGCTTCCGCCCGGGTGGTGGGTGCCTGGTCGGACTTGAGAAGTATGTTCGTCTCGTCGACGGTCAGTTCGTCCAGGGCTCTGGTGAGCGCCAATTCCCTGAGGGCGTCGAAGTATATGACCGTGCCCGCCATGATGGCACTTGCTAGGAGCACTCCGATAATGACTGTTGACAGCAGTGGCCAACCGGCAATGGCGCGTCGGGCTACTAGCGGCCAAGCCTTGATCAAACTGGTCGCGATGCTTATCAGGAGCAATTCGCCACGTTCCTACTTATCTCCCATCTTTGATATCTCGTGCAGGTCGACCTTGATGACCGTGCGGCTCACCCAGAACAGTGCGCATGCGAACATAAACAACATCCCCAAGTATATCGCCACCATAAGAGACCAATTAGTCGTGAGTACGAACGGGGGGAGCACAGGGGCGCCCGTTTCGGTTACCACCATTCCAGACACCAAGATGTCGCTCATGGCGAAACCAGTGGCAGTTCCGATGATCAGACCGAAAGCCACGATGACTAGATGCTCTGCGCTCAGCAGCCAACCCATCTGGCGTGTGGTTAGGCCCAGCGCTTGCAAGAAGCCCATTTCGATGCGGCTCTGACTGGCGAATGCCAGAAGATATGTGATGTAACCCATCGACGCGGCGAACAGCGAGATGCCCGCTGCCAGTATTACCATAACCTTCCAACCGGCAGTTATCAGCGGGTCCAATCTGACGGATTCAATCAGCGCCTCCCTTTGATGGACTATCGCCCGAGTGCCGGCTAATTTGACCGCGATCTGGTAGACTGCCTCCTCGGCGCCCGGGGCCTCGTCGACAAACATCTCGTTCGGCCGCACGGTGGAGGTTGAGCTCAAGATGTTGAGATGCCTCAGCAAGTTGTTAAGGTCGACCAACAAAAAGCCCGCTTGAGACGGGTCCATCGTTGGGAATAATTCGACCGTATCCACGATTTTGACCGGAATCGTTCGGCTGAACACACTCACATAGATAGCGTCACCGATACCGATGCCGGACGCTCGAAGGAACGACGAGCTCGCTACCACCGGTACGAGACCGCCAGTCGTGCCGCGGTCAAATCCGCGGATGCCCAGTATCGTGTCCCTACCGAAAGAAAACACACCCGAGAACTGACCGTTGAACGGGGCCACGCTGGTAATACCAAGCACGTCGGATGTTGCAAGGGCTGACCAGCCGTTGACCCCCTCGAAGTCGTCAATGGTGAATGGGGCCTCGCCATTTTCGAAGGCGGCCTGGATGTCGTCAATAAAGATCGAGCCGGCTGTGCCCGCGGCCCCGAGATCCGGCTCGTATATCTGCACTGATACGAGGTTGATGGGTGGCTCCAGAATCGCTGGTATCGCAGTCTCCATCCGGTGCCATACGGGTTCGCCAACCGACCCCAGGGACAGCGTATCCAGAACACCGTTGCGATCCTGCACGACCATCCCCAGAAACATCTCTGGGTACTCTTCCTTCGGCTGCACCCAAACCCTGAGACTTGTTGCGTTCTCCGGAATCCCGATCGTCGTTGCCTCGGAGCTAGCCTGAAGCGAACGCATCACTCCGGCCAAGGGCTTGTGAGAGAAATCGTCCCGATACCAGGTAATATTCGGAAAGTCCTCCGACTGCAGCCCGAGCATTGAAAAGTTGCTGCCACTGTAGCTTTTCCCGATCGAACCAGCGCCACGCAAGGCCAACGAGATCGCAGCCACACCTGGAATCTCCTGGTACGCCTCTTTGAGATCGTCCATCGATCGCACGAAAAAAGTGGGATGGCCCGTCACTCTCATGTCTGTGGCCACCTGGTAGAGAATGCGCTCTTCATAGCTACGATCCAGCGTACCGCCAACGGTAGTCGCCAGGACGGCCAGCCCGGTAACCATGACTAGGAGCAACACCAGCCAGCTGTATTGCGACGGGTTGCGCGCCATGTGCCAGATTGCCATCGATACCCAAACTGAATACGACCGCGCAAGTCTACGCAATAACAGGAAGAGAAGCTGGGAAGGCACCAACAGCGCGACGACGATCGTGGGTATGAATGAGGCGTCGTCGCGGCTTGGCGTGCCACCGTATATGAGCAATGCGACGAGACTTGCTTGCACGACCAGGCCAACTGCCCTGTTTCGAGTCGTCCTCGTTCGTTGTGTCCAAAGATATGCG
>ENA-ORDI01000040-ORDI01000040.1-marine-metagenome-genome-assembly--contig:-NODE-40-length-78816-cov-5.611781_pt1 | contig 78816 bp, 66 predicted proteins | sample MGYA00248628_ERZ508525 | MGnify/ENA primary metagenome ERZ508525 (study PRJEB26195, sample SAMN05422138) | marine metagenome | isolation source: East of Porto Seguro, South Atlantic Ocean | place: Atlantic... | reverse complement strand
CATCCCGAACGTTGCCACCCACACCGGTTGCAGCGCCTTCGTAAGGAACAATTTGAGAAGGATGATTGTGGGATTCGTGACTCATGACCACGCACCAGCGATGGCTGTCATTATCCGTGGCAACAGCTATAACACCCGCATCTTCTTTTGCGCCCAAAACCACATCGGGACCTTCTGTTGTAAATTGTTTTAAGTGGTTGCGACTGCTTTTATAGCTGCAATGTTCCGAGCCTTGAATAGAAAATAAAATGAGTTCAGCCAGCGAAGGAGCGCGACCCAACATATTGTTTTGAATTTTGAGAGCTTCTTCTGTGGTTAACGGGATATTGAGCTCCGCCAATTTGGTTTTAATGTCAGAATTAGAAAGCCCGGAAAAATTGACAATCTCTTTAGTGAAACTCATTTGGATTTGGTCAAGTGTTTATGTGTTTATTTGTACAACATACAACACAACTATGTCTTAATCACCTTAACACATGGATACAACAAAACTTTTTTAATGATACACTTCCGGCTTTAATTCGGCGATGTAGGGCAAAGTTCGATGTTTATCCGCATAATCCAAACCGTATCCAACCACCCAAACATCCGGAATGGTAAACCCTAAATAATCAATTTTAATCTCCGGATTTTTTTTACCCTCTTTTTGTGTCAAAACACATGTTTTTAATGATGCAACATTTCGGGACTGTAAAATTCTTTCCAAGAATTGAAGAGTAAGCCCTGAATCAAAAATATCTTCCACAATCAGCACATGTTGATTTTGAACCGGATGGCGAAGATCCATGATTACTCGTACTTCACCACTTGCCCTTGATTCTGCTCCATAAGTGCTCAACGCCATGAAATCAACAATGTGGGGAATGGTAATACGTTTCAATAAATCTGACGTAAACATAAAAGCACCCTTCAGTATGGATACAATCATAATATTCTCAATATCGGTATAATCATCATTTATTTGTTCAGCTAATTTATCAATGCGATTTAGAATTGTATTTTCGTCCAATAAAATTTTTTTAATATCAGGATGGGACCTCATTTTTCCTCCAAATTACCTTAAAATAGTTTCATGGCGTTGTGGACCCACGGATACTATTTTAACGGGGCAATCCACTTCGCGCTCAATAAATGTAATATAATTTTTTAATGTTTGGGGAAGGGCATCATATCCTTTATCCCAAATATTTTTAGGAAAATCACCCCACCCCAGCAACGTTTCATAAATGGGTTTTGCTTTTCTATAATGGGTAAGACTGGCGGGCATTTCTGTAATGCGCTTTCCGTCAACATCGTAGGCGACGCAGACGCTCAATTTTTTAAAACCGTTCAAGATATCCAACTTTGTCAGGGCAATTTCTGTAAGGCCATTGACGCGAACGGCCTGTCGCACTTGAACCAGATCCAGCCAGCCAACCCGTCTCGGGCGCCCGGTTGTGGTTCCGTATTCCCCGCCTTTATCCCGAAGGCTTTTTGCATCTTCCCCATGAATTTCAGATGGCAATGGGCTTTCACCCACGCGACTCAAATAAGCTTTTGTAACACCAATGATGCGATCGATGTCCCTGAAGCTAACACCGGTACCTGTGGAAATATGACCGGCGGCTGTGTTGGAAGAAGTGGTGTAAGGATAAACGCCGTGATCCACATCTAGGCTGATGCCCTGGGCGCCTTCAAATAAAATTGATTTCCCGGATTTGTGAGCCTTATACAATTCAACAGATGTATCTTTAATATAGGATTTTAATTTTTGGCCATAATCTAAATAGGTATCAAAAATTTCATCAATGGAAATACCCAAAGTTTGGTTGAGCGTTTTTTCAATAATCCCTTTTGCGAAGGCATATCCTTTTTTCAATTTTTCTTTAAATACATCGGGCTCTAATAAGTCAATCATGCGAATGCCATTGCGAAACATTTTATCGGCATAAACAGGTGCGATACCACGGTTTGTACTTCCCGCGGCCAAATTACCCTGATGTCCGGAGAGTGCACCATCCATTACAATATGATAGGGCATAATTACATGGGCGCGATCGCTGACCATGAGTTTTGGATCGATCCCCTTATCCTTCACATAGGCGATTTCATCCAGAAGCGCTTTTGGATCTACCACAACACCATTGCCAATAATAGACATAGGTTCGCCATAAACAATTCCTGATGGGATGAGATGAAGTTTGAAGGTTACACCATCGACGATTATGGTATGGCCGGCGTTATTACCACCGTGAAAACGGACCACGTAGTCGGATTCGCTAGCAAAGAAATCGGTGATCTTTCCTTTGCCTTCGTCGCCCCATTGGGCGCCGACGACTGCAGTGATTTTAGACGTGTTGGAAGACACGTAGTGTCAGTGGCTGTTTTGGTCGGGTGGCGGTGTACGTCACGTAAAATAAATAAAATAAGAGCCGAAAATTATAGAGATAAAAAGAGAAATAAAATGGCTATTCTGAATCTTTTTTATCTAAACCAGCTCGCTTTTTCGCCCAAAACAAAAGACGCTTAATCGGTGGAAAATAATCAGCTAAAATGATGAGACCGGGAATACCAAACATCCATCCCTGGAAGATGGGGATCAACCCGCCAATCAACCCAATGATGACCAGGATAATTCCAAATGTAATTCTGGTCGTTTGTTTTATCATGGGATAGAAATAATCAATTCATTTTGAATCATATCATCAAAACGGGAGGATGTTTGATCCGTTAAATGTTTTTCAAGAAACCCGTGAACCAATTCATTCATAAGCGGGATTGAAACAGATGCAGACAAAGACCCTACATCCAAAGCATATTCTATGATAGGTGAGAAAAGTGGAATATCGGAATAATCCAGATGCTCCGTTTCCCTAATAATAAGCCGGTATTTTGGATTGGAAGAATGGGCCATAAGACTATCAAGCCGTGGGTAATTTCCGGGGTAGTCTGATCCTTGCCATGTTGGCCTTCCCATAAACAGAAATGGGACATGCACACCAGCATCGATGGTTTCCTGTGGTATAGGACTGATCCAGCTATCCAATACAAAACAGGCATTGATTCGTTTATCACGCTGAGAGGCTACAGTCGCCGTTGATCCGCCATAGGAGTGCCCGCCAACAGCAATTCTCTCTAAATCAATTTTCTCGTTTATTTGTGATTTAATTTCTCCAGATTGCATTTTTTCTAATTGATTTAAAATAAAACTGATATCTGCTGCACGCGTACTCATTTGCATTTTCCGAACGCGCCCACTGTCTGGATTTCCTGTTAAATCAGATCGATAATCTGCCACATGTCCATCTGGGAATATGGTGAGATTAGCATCAAAACTATGATCTGGGGCCACAACAATATAACCGCGGCTGACCAGGTGTTCATACAAAGCTTGATGGAGATGCCGGGTACCTGTAATACCATGAGAAAAAACCACAACAGGAAATGACTTCTCTAAATTGACGATCTCCAGCCCTTTATAACTATTCGTGTTAATATATTTTAAATGACTTGGAAAAAACTCAGGTATGGCCCCAGCACTGGCTAAGGTTTTTGCGCGTATATCAATGAAATCGAGATAAGGCTCCGGCTTTTCATCGATGTTTATTTCACTAGGGTACCAAATCTGAACTATCAATTCACGAACATCATTTTGATCTTCATCTGTAAACCATTCTGCCCTGGTGGAATCCACCCAGTAAAACATTTCTGTGCCCACCGTATAAGGACCGCCGGGAGCAGGCAGTGTAAAAATAGGAATGATCCATGGTAGTAAAACAGCAGCCCCAAACCAAACTGACAAGACTCCTTTTGTTAAAAGATTGATCCCATGTTTCTGGAATCGGTGAATTCCATACATGGATGGCAGGAGATAAACCGCAAGGGCAAATTGCCACCGGTGCCCTTCAAGAAAATGCTGTAGTAGCATCGCTAGAATGCATCCAAATAAAAGATAGAGAAACACCTTTCGTTCTTTATGGGTAAAAAGAGCAACGAGCGCTCCAGCTATTAGTATTAAAGTTAGTATTTCAAAAGGGCGCATTTATGATAAACCAATTATTTAAAGAAAATAAAAAGCCCCATAATGAATTACGGGGCTTTTACGATATGTTGAAATTACGGTTAAATGGTTTCTATTTCAGAAGGATCATTTTCCGGGTTTGTGAAAATAATTTTGCGTGAATTTGATAAAGATAAACACCGGCAGACACAGGTTTCCCCCTATCATTGGTTCCATTCCAAACCACTGATTTGAAGCCGGGGAATTGCCGCTGACTGACTAATGTTTTCACTTGTTGTCCCAGCATATTGTAGATCACCAATTGTACATCAGAGACTTCCGGCAGGTCCTATTTAATGTGTGTACGGGGGTTGAACGGATTGGGATAATTTGCATGAAGCGCATATTGACTTGGTACCACATCCGGGTCAATGGACATGGTTATACCTAGATCTTCAACCAGTCCGTCAGGGTGAATCATATAAACACTCACATAGGAGTAATGAGGCATATAAGTATCCAACCATCCTGATGCCATAATGACATTTGCTGAGCCGGCATAAGGACCCAGGTCCACATCACCATTGAACGAAATGGTTTCTCCATAAAGTTCAAAAGAAAAGTCCAAAGGGTAGGCGAGGGCAGGCACTTCGTTGTATCCGGAGAATTCTCCATACGACAAATCATCCACAATAGGCACAGGCAGTTCTGGAGTTGTTATATCCAAAGGCGGCCCATAGAGCACACCGTGGAATGCATTGACTGACACCATAGTTGGACTCGATGCTGATGTTTCACCATCAGACAAAATTGTCAAAATTCCACCGTAACCCGCTGTGTCTGTTGCAAACATCATGAGATAATGGTCATTTTCTTCCAGGTCAAATGTGAATTGCCCAAATTCATATCCAGAAGAATCTTCCTTAACAATGAGCATCAATTGAAGCGGAACTTCAAGGAATGGCGTTGCTCTTAAATACCCGAAATCACTCAGGGTTGTATCCATGGTCGAATCCACTGTGCCAGCCATAGCAACAGATAGGGGATCAAACCAAAGATCATTATTGATAAATTGCATATGTGCCACAGGTGCCGGGCCTTCAGGGTCGGTGATCAAATTATAGGTTACGCCATTGATAGTGACTGTTTCGCTGCCTTCATCGCCTTTTCCAAATACGCGTATATGGTCAGCATCGATTGGCGCGCCATGTTCCAGGCTAATGGTGACAAAGGTTGCAGATGTTTGAATTGATGGGATTTCCACGCCCTCTGCTGTGGTTTCGGCAGGGATATCAATAGCAGCATTTCCCGGTTGTGCCAGAATAATTTCATATCGATCTGATACCCCCGCAGCATCATCCCGATCTACAAGCAGGGCAATAAAATCTGTTGTGGAATTTAGAGCAAGTATAACCGGCGCATGTTCTGTATAAGGGAAAAATACTGTCATAAAATCTGTATCTACTGCATTTTGTTCTGCTTGAATAACGGTATGATCTTGATAATAACTGGGCCCTTGAATGTAATCCGAATGTTGAGCAGTGGGGTAGGTCATAGTTGGGGTACCGGAAGGTGTTTCTGTATGAACAGATAGTTTTGCACCGCTTGTTTGCGAAATAACACCGCCACTTGGAGTCTGTTCCAGTGTGCCTTCTGTATCTCCACCGGCATTGGCATGAAATCGCCATGCGTAGGTATTAGATTGATCATTTTCATCATTAATCTCATCCAGCATGATAAAATATTCATTATCCACAAAAAGGATACAACGGGTGAATTCCACATTGGTGTTATCATCATTGTTAAACTCCCAAATTTGCTGACCTTCCATGGATTCTTCAGCCGTATTACGTACGTAGGACTGGCCATATTCACTACGGCATTCCAAATAGGAAAAATGGTTTGTATTGTACGCATTTTCCAAAAAACCATCGACGGGACTTGGTTCTCCAGGATTAAAATCGATGGATGGCGTAGGTGGAAATCCACTCCAGGAAATGGAAAACGCGGGTCCTGATGGTGGCCGTGCACCGAAACCATTGACCAAAATCGCGTTATGATTTTCCGGTTTATTTATGTCATATCGATAATTCCACCCTGCATAACCGCCCTCCAGCGACATTTTTTCATTTTGGTATTCAATTTCAAAATGAGTCACATCAGCCTGATCATGGGCAGCTGCAGCCATTCGTGTTACGCCATTTTTCCCGTTAATATGGAGATATAACCCTAAATCCTGATTCCTGAAAACACCACTGCCACCATCGGGCATCAATGTGAAATCTTCTAATGGCACTGTTTGTGACCCTCCAAAATTATTTCCAGCCGCTATGTAATCTGCTCGTAAATCTGACAAATGACGAACCAGCGAAGGATAGTCATCATCGCTGGTAAATTGGAAATCATATTGGGGAGACAGAAGATTTAATTCAGGTGCATGAATTTGGATGGGACTGTCTTCCATAACTGGCAAGGTACCGTCCGGAAGCCGAATCTTCATAGCCCATTCAAAAATGGATGTAAAGCGCGGATCAAAAAATGGATTTTGGAGTGTTAAATTATTGGCCGATCCATAATCGGGATAAAACCCGGAAATGTTAGATGAAGAGTATGTTTCTGTCCAATCTCCATTGAAGTTTTTCATGGCCACAAAAAAGGGTGCCGCCTTTTTCCATGAATAATGCATGTAATGTGTTCCTTCAGCATACCCGCCATCGGCATCAATTAAATTGTAGCCATCGATACCTTGTTCGGGATCACCAAAACAAACCCATTCTACAAGGAGCATCCCGGCGTTAATCCAATCACTGGCATCATTATGATGATTTAAAACGATGGCAGCCATACCGAGTGCTGCACCCATGGTGAGTTTATGATTATTCCGCTGGAGTAAATATTGGTTGGTATATTCGGTGGCTGTGTATTTATCCAGCAGATTGTTAGCAAAGCTTGCTAAATTATTTTCAATGGTGGTGCTCGTTGCCATTCCCGCTCCCAAGAGCATATCATAGGCTTGACTGTAGTCCATCAATTCTCGCACACGATATTGCCAGTTGTTAATCATGGGACCATAAGTCTCAAGATCGATTATTCCGCTTGGCCCTAAAACAGTCGGGTCCAGGGTTTCCAAATAATCAGTCGCATGGGCCAAATATTCAGCTCTTGTCCAGGGATTATCTCCTGTATCTGTATTATTGTCTAAATCTGTTAGACCGTCAGCCTGGCGATTCATGGCATACACGAATGCGGCATCTTTTGCCACCCAGCATCTTTTATCGAGAGAAGCTCTCGGAGCGGATGCTGTATTTGAACTGGCATCAATGGCACGCCGCGCATTTACGTAGGCGGAATGATATTCGCCTAGTGAATTTGCCCAAATGGAATGATAAGGTTCTGATCCTAATCGTCCGCGAATCGCATCAACATCTTCGGCAAGATAAAGCGTTCTGGGCCGGTGAGTAATTTCCGGATGCCATGAATCTGCTTGAAGCAAACATGAAAAAACAAAAAAATATGTTAGGAATTTTTTTTATATGTATAGAGAAAAGAGTAAGTATTCATGAAAACTCCTTATTGTAAATTGTTGGTAGAAAATACAGGATTGTAATAAAAATGACATTAAAAAAATTGATTTTTACACCAAGTTTAGAATCGGAAATGACACGCCGTTCCCGATCATTTTTAGACCTGATGATACAAAGGAGAACTGTCCGGGATTTTTCGGACAAACCAGTTCCAATCGAGATCATTGAGAATGCCATCAAGACCGCCTCATCTGCGCCCTCCGGGGCCAATAAACAACCGTGGCATTTTGTGATCGTGGAAGATCCGGATGTAAAAAAAGAGATCCGAATTGACGCAGAAAAAGAAGAAAAAGAATTTTATGAACACCGCGCGCCGCACTACTGGCTTGAAGACCTAAATCAGTTTGGAACGGATTGGCATAAACCGTTTTTGGAAATTGCACCTTATTTAATTGTGGTGTTTAAACAGAGTTATGATCTTGGTGCTGAAGGAAAGCGTAAAAATTATTATGTGAATGAATCAGTGGGAATTGCCTCGGGATTTTTATTGACAGCCTTACATAATGCGGGTTTGGCAACCCTGACCCACACGCCCAGCCCCATGGGCTTTTTGGAAAAGATCCTGAATCGGCCAAAGAATGAAAAAGCAGTTTTATTGATTCCGGTTGGATATCCGGCAGAGGATGCCAAAGTACCTGACCTGAAAAAGAAATCATTTGAGGAAGTCACGACAGTAATTTGATAATTTATCATTCCCTGAGCTTGTCGAAGGGCAACAATAAAAGAATATTTTGACTAGCTCAGTATTCGGTAAAGAAGGAGAAAAAATGGCAGTGCGAATTTTAATTACCGGCGGAACCTTCGATAAGGAATACGATGAAATTAATGGAAAACTTTATTTTAAAGATACGCATATGCGTGAAATATTGGACTTGGGACGTTCCAAATTAGATGTGAAGATTCGAACTCTTATGCTCCTTGACAGCCTGGATATGACTGATGACGATCGCAATGTTATTTTAGATAATTGTAAACGGGTTTCGGAAAGCCAAATCGTGATTACCCACGGGACAGATACCATGACGGATACCGCAAAGGTTTTGGCTGAAGCAAGTATGGAGAAAACTATTGTCATCACTGGTGCCATGATCCCTTACAAGTTTGGGAGCAGCGATGGACTCTTTAATTTTGGCGGCGCTTTGGCTTTTGCACAGAGCCTCCCGCATGGTGTTTATATTGCCATGAATGGCCGGTATTTTGACTGGAATAAAGTACAAAAAAATAAAAAAACAGGTGTCTTTGAAGAAATAAATTAAAAAGTGTTGAAGTTAAAAATGGGCTCAAGTATTCACATGAACACACTCGCGCTTAAACATTTATCCGCCATGGCAGACACGAACACCCAACAAAATCAATTTTTATTTTTCCATATTCCTGATCCACTTTCGTACCAATTCCACCCCTTCTTTGTGAACTAATTTTCGTCCCAGTTCCGGCATCATAATTCCAGGATCAGTTGATTCTATCCGATAGATCATAATCGACGCCTCGGGGCTGCCGGGGACAATCGTATGGTTCAAATTGCCGGCACCCCGCCCCGCTGCCACGGGTGGTTTATGTACACCGAGTCGCGTGGGGTCGGTTTCTTCAATATTCAAGAATAATCCGGAAGTTTCTCCCGGTGCGCCCAATCGATGGCAGTAGGCACAATTAATATCGATCCAGGCCCGCGCACGCTCTGCTGCTGATCCATCATGTGGATTGTCATAATCCGGTGTGTGTGGCAACGTCACAATTTCAGGCAATCCTTTGACCATACCCAGCGCTGACCATTTTTTCAACTGGTTCATTGTTCCATCACCATAATCAAAATCATGGTTTAACAATCGCACTTTTAGTCCGATGGGGATCATGCGATTCTGGTTTACATGACATCCTTTGCACTGATTGAAATTTGGCACGCTGTACTCAAAGTTGATTGTTTGTCCCAATGGATCGATAAATGAAACATCCAACCGTTCTCCAGCAATTTCCAAATGCGCTTCAGTCTGTGCTGTATTCCAAACATAGGGGAACCCCATCCATCCTTCAGGGGTGTATATCAATAATCGTGTTTCCATGAGTCGGGTGTTTTGAGCAGGACTGCGAAAATCTGCGGGATAGTAAAATGTTTTGATCAAGACAGATTCTTGTGGGAAATCAAAGGTGCCATCTTTTTGATAATCCAATTGTTGGCCTTGCGGGAGTACAATGAATCGTGATTTCAGGGCATAATCAGAAAACAATTGGGCGGAGACATTATACGGAATAACACCGGCGACAGGATTGTGGTCAGCCATACGACCTTTAAAATATCCATAATCGGATAATTTGGGTTTGGCATATTTAAGTGGGCTGCCACTCGAAGCAAGGGAAAGAAACAACGAGAGCAAAATCCGAAGTTTGGACGTACCCATGATATTTGTCATTAATCTGATTGGGTAATGATAGAATGGGATCGCCCGCAGTGATGGGGTGTCATATCCTCTGAAAAGTTGGAAATAAAAGGAGAATACCATTCTTCGAAATTATGTTCAATATCCAAATTGGTGAATCGCACATCAACATTATTTTGAATGCACAAACCAGATGAACTTTGGGGATCCTGCATGCCGTCATAAATGATATCCGGTGTATTACGGCCGTATTTAACAGCAAGTAATTGACCAATATCATAACCAAGATCCGGGAAGCCGGGCCAACGATCGTAGATATTATTGTAAATATGGATGTCTGATGTATACGGATTATAGAGACTATCATTAATAGCTTCTTCTGTCATGAAATAACTGACAACACCTGTACCGATACTTTTATTGTTCCGGATCTTGTTTTCGTAAATATGCACATCACTGCAGGCCAGAACCATTATGCCGGTTCCAGGGAGGACTTTTCCCACAATATTCCCTTTGGGTGCAAAATTAAACAAATTATTGGATTCGATCAAATTATTGTAAACATGAATATTGCCTCCTTTTTTCTGAACTAGGTCCGGCAGATCGAAAACTAGGATTCCGCCCGTGTTACCATGGGCGTGGTTTTCATACACTTCCGCATTGATGGAATTTTCAATTTCTATCCCGGCGACATTATCAAATGCTTCGGAATACCGAACAATAATATCCTTGGATTGCCCTACATAGATTCCCGCATCAGAGGCACCAATGGAAACAGAATATTCAATCAGCACATTTTGACATTGAACCGGGTAAAGCCCGTAGGCACCATTCGTTTTTTTGGGGCCGCCTGTCCATTCTGCAGTGACACGCCGGAAAACAATCCCATTCGTATATTGTACTTTAATCGCATCGCCTTTTGTATCCTGGACTGAAAAATCTTCCAGTGTGATATTTTTTGAATTGGTGATGCTGATACCCTGGGCACCTTCAGTTTGATCAAGAAAGGAAAGAGTAGAGCGATCCATGCCTGACCCGCGAATGACTAAATTCTCTTTTCCTTCAATAGATAATGTTCCCCGGATTGTGTGATGGCCTGCAGGAATGGTAATTGTGTCTCCGGGCGATGCCAGAATGAATTGTGTTTGCAGGTCTTTTTCTAAACTTGCAAAAAGTGAACTGGTAAAAAAAAGAAACAGAGTGATGGGTTGAATCAATTTCATGATCGAAAAATTTAGGTGATTTTTTATGATTGGATAAACCAAAAAATGGACTTTTTAAAAATAGTCTGATATTTCTTTTTTTCAAGAAGTAGCGGTAGATTTAAAAAAATGAAGCCGGTTCGATTTCACTCATGGAATGTTTCACCCGATGAAGCATCCGCCATTCAAACCAACCTCCGGGACAAGGTGGAGGTTCAACCTTTACCCGGCGATATTCATCTCATAGCCGGTACCTCAGTAACCATTGACCCTAACAACGACACCATTCATGCTGCTTTGGTCGTTTTGCGGTTTCCGGATATGGAACTGGTGGAGCGCCACGGTCTTTCTGAAGAGATTACTTTTCCGTATGTTCGTGGATTACTTGCTTTTCGAGAAGCCCCGCCAATTATGACGCTGATGAAACGAATTCAACACAAACCAGATGTTATTTTATTTCATTCCCATGGATTAGCCCACCCACGGCGGTTTGGATTAGCGAGCCATCTCGGTGTGTTATTTGATATTCCTTCTATAGGTGTGGCTGACCGCGTGCTTGTAGGATACCATGATGATATAGATTCAAAAAAGGGCCACCATGCACCGCTGGTTCACAATGGGGAAGAGGTAGGACTTGCTTTAAGAACAAAAGAGGGGGTGAGCCCTGTGTTTATTTCAGTGGGTCACAAAGCAGACCTACTCACCACCATGGTTTTTACATTAGAATGTACCACTCATTACCGCCGGCCGGAACCCATCCGCCAAGCCCACTTGGCTGTGGTTGCACAACGGAATGGAGAATCAATCGATATTGATGTTGGGGGAGACCAGGCGACTTTATTTTAATTTAAGTATTTCAATTTTTCATTTAACCTTTCAATGGTTCCAAACCTTTGAAAGGCTATATCAGAAATCATGATGAGTTAATCATCTCTGGTTGTTCCACATCCACCAGGGATGGTGGATGCACAAAAAACACCCAGCTCTTCGATAAGTTCAGGAGCCGAGGCGTTTTTGTCTTGGGTTGGCGCTATAGACTAAATCTAACCGCAGGTGGTTTCAATGAGTGCCGCACACACCTTGTATGGATCCATATTGGCAGAAGGACGACGATCTTCAAGATATCCATGTCCATCTTTGGCGGTTTGCATGGGTATCCGAATCGAAGCACCACGGTCACTCACAGCATATCGAAATTCATTAATGCTACACGTTTCATGAAGTCCGGTGAGACGTTCTTCGTTATGTGCGCCATAGACAGCGATATGCTCATGGTGTTTTTGGCTCAATTTTTCACACGCTTCTTCGATTACTTTTATGCCGCCGTTCTCACGCATGGATTTCGTGCTGAAGTTTGTATGCGCGCCGGCTCCGTTCCAATCGCCCGTTACAGGCTTTGGATGAAGGGTGGCGCTCACGCCGTAATCTTCGCTGATCCGATAAAGCAACCATCGAGACAACCACATTTGATCCGCTGCGTCCAATGGCCCCAAAGGTCCGATCTGATATTCCCACTGTCCCGGCATCACTTCTGCATTAATTCCAGAGACTTCTAGACCTGCTTCAATACAAAGTTCCAAGTGTTCTTCTACGATGTCCCGGCCAAAAACTTCATCAGCGCCAACACCGCAATAAAAGGGACCTTGGGGCGCGGGATAACCACCTTCGGGCCAGCCCAAAGGAGAGCGACCTTGAAAAAGTGTGTATTCCTGCTCGATGCCAAACCAGGCTTCCTGATCTGCGTGTTTTTCAGCTACTTCTCTCAAGTGTGCCCGGGTATTGGAGGGGTGAACAGTTCCATCGGCATTCATGACTTCGCACATGACCAGAATATTGTCATCACCCCGAATCGGATCAGCAATGTAATAGACCGGTTCTAGCATGCAGTCACTGTCAGTCCCTTCTGCCTGCATGGTACTGGATCCGTCGAATCCCCAGTCCGGGATATCTTCAAGACCGTTTACAGGCCCCTCAAAGACCTTTGTTTTTGACCGAAGTTTTTGGGTGGGCTCATGGCCATCCATCCAAATGTATTCTGCTTTGATTTTGCTCATAGGTGTTTTTTCCTTTGGTTGTGTTAAATTCATTCATCCGGGATGGGAACAACCATTCCGGTTTTATAGGATGATAAAATAATTTGCGTTTCAGTCCTCATGACTCCGGGCCAACTCTGGACTTTTCTCAAAAGATCTTCCAGAGTTTTTGAATTCTTTGTATTAATGAATAGAGTATGAGATCCGTTTCCCGTGGTTGAAAAACATTGTACCACTTCTGGTGTATCGTGGGCTGCGGCAGTCACTTCCTTATAATATTGGGAAGAATCAGACATGATGGTAATAATGGCTGCCACATCCAACCCCACAGATTTTGGGTCCACCACCACCTGGAATCTTTTGATGATACCGCTTTCCTGAAGTTTTCGAATTCGCTCTGTCACGGTTGGCACGGATACATCAATCTTTTCAGCAATATGGCTTGCAGATTCCCGCCCATCTTTTTGGAGTTCAGCTAAAATATTTCTATCCGTTGAATCAAGTTTCATCACTATTTCAAAAATACAATAACTGAAATTATTTAATATAATTATCGTTATACAAGTAATAATTAAAGAAAATAGAGAATAATAATTAAAATATTAATTAATTAATTATTATTATTTAATTAAATGAAATAGTTTTCAGGGTTTTAGTGTTTTGGTCTCTCGTTGTACCTTACATAGTTATCATAAGGAGAAAAAATGTCTGATTTCATTTTATATCATAACCCTCGGTGAGGGAAGAGCCGTGGAGCCGTGTCGCTCCTGGAAGAAAACGGTGTGGAATTCACCACAGTAGAATATTTGAAAACACCCTTAAATAAGGATGAAATATTATCTTTATCCAAGAAACTTGGTCTGCTGCCCAGTGGATTTGTCAGGAAGAATGAGGCAGATTTCAAAGAAAATAATTTTAGTGAGATCTTGAATAAGGATGAAGCACTGGCGGAAGCCATGGAAAAATTTCCCAAGATCATGGAGCGCCCCATCGCAGTACAAGGTGAAAAAGCAGTAATTGGTCGCCCTCCGGAAAATGTTTTAACTTTACTTGATTAAAAGGATGATCACTTGAAAAAACTCATAAGCATTTTAGGCCTATTGTTAATATTAGGGTGTGAACCCTTTGTAACAGAATTTCCGGATACATCCACTGCTGTTCTATACGAAGCAACCAGTAAATCCAATGCAACATATAACGGTGACAACATCAAAGTTGTAACCTGGAATATTCGCTTCGGCATTGCACGATTTCCATTTTTTGGTGATTCCTGCGGTGACAGCGTGATCCTGGATGATGCCACCATCGAGAAAAACATGGCCGCTATTGCGGATTCATTGAATGCCATGGACGCGGATATTGTGCTCTTGCAGGAGGTGGATGTGTCTTCCAAACGAACCGGATATATGGATCAAGTTCAGTATTTGCTGGATAATACTAATCTGAATTACGGTTGTTATGCATCCATGTGGAAAGCAGATTTTATTCCCAGTGATGGCATTGGACGGATCGATGCGGGAAATGCCATTTTATCCAAATATGAACTCACTGAAACAGAACGCATCCAGCTACGGCTTCGTACAGACCAGGATGGATTAACAAAATACTTTTATCTTAGACGAAATATTGTAAAAGCAAAAATTCCTGCCTTAGCGCAAGGCGAGAAAGACTTATTTGCTGTCAATATCCATGCCACAGCCTTTGCTACGGATGACACCAAGCAAAAACACATTGATACTTACGTGGAGACACTTTCAGACATTGATTCATCCGGGGCTTTATTTGTAACTGGCGGTGATCTGAACTCAGTCCCGCCAGGCTCTGAATATGACTATTGTTTACAAGATATGTGTCCTGGTGAGAAATATAAAGATGAAAATGAAAATGAAATAGACTATCATTCTATTGATTCATTGACTGACGGGCCTCATAAAGAAGGGGCCTATTTTAATAATTTTGTTGGAGAGAGAGAGATTCTTGTTCCTTTGTATGATACCTATGATGCAGCCATTGATTCGGCATCCTATAATCTGCCTGAGCATTTTACCCATGGACCCAGCACCAGTTACGAGATGAACGATATTAAATATGACCGAAAACTGGATTATTTATTTACAAATGGTATTTGGGAGAACACATCAAGCAAAACCCATCAGGCCGCTTGGGAGTTAAGTGATCATTTGCCAGTGAGCGCTGTTCTCAATTTAGGAGGTGAATAATGAAAAAAATTATTTTCTATTTCATCATCGCCAGTCTTGTCTTTGGAGAAACAAAAAAATGGGATGCTCATTCTGCCTATTTATTGCCGCAAAAAAGATGGGAGATGGGGCTGTTTCAGCCTTTTAGATATGGCTATTCTGAATCGATAGAATACAGTGTTCATCCACTCTGGTTTTTTGTCATGCCAAATTTCAGCCTAAAAAAATCCCAAAGTGATATTGCTGGATTTACATCTGCCAGTCAATATAAAATAGTTTATCCAACGCCATTTTTAAATATGATTGCAAAAGAAGGAATCATGGGCATTATTGCGCCGGAGTTCCGGATGCCGCCCATGCTAGGGCTTTCTGTATCTTGGCTCATGTCAAAAAATATGACCGGAGTGGATCTAACGCTAAATGGGGGTCTTGATCTGGGAGTTACGCTTGGAGATTTAGATACTCGTTCATCTATTGATCTTCCCTTGGTGTACCATAGATTGGGTATCTACTACAATTCCTGGGGTATTCATACCGGTTTAGATGTTCAAAAAAATATGACACAAAAGTTCACAGTGTTCTTCGATCTTGATCTAAAATTTTTGCCGGGGCTAGCGGAAGCGCAGACAGACCCAGATGCATCCAAGTTTATGGGAGAATACTCCTTAGAGCATAAGCTCCTATTGATCTGGAATAAATCCGAAAACTTCAGGGTTCTTACTGGCTACAAATTTGTCATGGGTAAATATCCTTATGGCTCGGATATGCGCATGCTTCCTTATATCCCCATGGCGGAAACCTGGGTGCCGATTATCGAGTTTCAGTGGGCTGGAGAGAAACGATAGTTTAGTCTTGACATCATTTCAAATGAACCACTATGTTCCGTCCGGTTATTTTTGAGGTAAAAAGGGTCGGCACCTGCCACATGCCGATTAATACAGGTGACATTTGTCTTGGGATTTTATACTAAGGATTTCATTTTTGGCATAGGCTATCCATTCCCTTAATAATGATCGCACCTTAAATCATTAAAGAAAAAATAAATATGAGAAATAAAAGTCACCCCGGATTTGACCTATTTTTAAAAACAATTATCAGTCTATTTTTTATAGTTGAATTTGCCCTCGCCATCGATACAGGAAAATTGGCAGGCAGGGTATTAGATAAAGAGACGGGCGATCCCTTAGCGGGTGCTAACGTCATGATATTAGAAACATACATGGGTTCAGCCGCCGATGTAGATGGTGGATATTTAATCCTTAATATCCCTCCTGGAAAATATAAAGTTCGAGCTGAGGTCATTGGGTATTCAGCAATGAATGTTTTGGATGTACTTATCACCGGGGATTTAACAACAACCATAGATTTTCCCCTCGCTTCAACAGTGTTAGAGTCTGATGAGGTTGTTGTGTTGGCAGAACGTCCCTTGATCCAGGCAGATCAAACATCCAGCAGGAGAACTATCACATCGGATGAATTATTAAATATGCCTGTTACAAGTATTGAATCTGCGGTCGCCTACACTGCCGGTGCCGTCAATTCTGGTGGATTGCACTTTAGGGGCGGTCGGACATCTGAAGTGATTTATATATTGGATGGTATTCCCATCAAAGATCCATGGACCGGGAATTCCAATGATACAAATGTGCCTTTGTTAAGCATCAGTGAAGCGAATGTGATCACCAGTGGATTTGGTGCTGAGTACGGCGACGCTCAATCAGGTATTATAGAACTCACAAGCAAGGAAGGGCGGAATACTTTTTCTGGCAATGTTCGTATTAATTCATCCAATCCCCTGAGCGGGGAACCCACCTTCGAATCTCCCTATGAATCCAATACCGTTGAGTTTGCTTTAAGCGGTCCTATTCTAAAGGATAAATTTCATTTTTCAATTATTGGTGAACAACAGAACAAATCCGGACGGTTTCGAAATCAAAGAAATGAAATGCTCAGTTATACCGGCCGTTTATCCTATAAAATAAATGACAAATTAAAATTAAGCTTTTCAGGATTATACACAAAAACTGACCTTGATGATGGGTTCACTTATTCTTACAGCCATATGATCTCAGAGGATTTGCACACTGGATTTATGCCAAGCTATGTTAAAGGATTTGATGATTTAATCAGTCCCATCTCGGATGGCATCATTCAAGATGGCGAGGTACCCAGTTTTTACACCGATTGGTGGACCACAGCCGGTTTGCAGACAGAGGACGCGGACGGGGATGGCATTCTTGATCTTTATATTGAATATGAACCTTTTGCTGATTGGAATGAGAATGGACAGTACGATGAAGGCGAGTGGTATAATGATATTAATGGTAATGGTGTTTATGATAATTCACCATATGAACAGGATAGAGATGCGACGGGGCAGCTTATAGATCCTGATGGTGATGGTGCAAATGAAGATTACAATAACAATTTTGTTCTGGATACGGAAGGCGCTCTGGACAGTTGGTATGGTAATGGTATACTGGATACAGAAGATACCAATGGGAATGGCGTTCTTGATGCCGGTGAAGATTTGAATGGCAATGGGATTATAGATGCAGAGGATGTTGACCAGGATGGAAAGATCACAGAATTTAATATGTTTGAACGCCGGCCTTTGTGGCAGGATGAATCGCATATGTGGAATGCAGGTCTGACATGGACGCTTTCTAAAAACACTTTTTTGACTTTTCGCGTCGCGCAATATAGCACAATGTTACAGTCAAACATTGTAGAGCGGATTAATGAAGACACAGACCGGGATGGCGTATTGGACATCTACTGGGCTACGGAACCCTTTGAAGATGTAAACGGGGACGGAAAATGGAATGACAATGAATGGTTTGGCGATATCAATGGTAACAATACCTACGATGAAGTATTAGATTGGGATGTGGATGGTGACAACGATAAAAGAAACGAAGATCTAAACGGCAATGGTATATTAGATACATATACACCAGATAAACCCATAACAGGCATTGATGATCCCCAGGACATGTTTCACGACAAGAATAATAATGACTATGTGGACGAATCCGAAAGAGATTGGAATGGGGATGGTGTTATAGATGAGTATGATCAAAATTATTTTTGGATGCCTTGGGCAGATATCCCGGACGAAGGATTTAAACATCATGGGAATTTCTATGGTGTATCCCCTGCCAATCCATATACCTACAATAGAGATCACTGGCATTTTGACGAAAAAGTCATGACCACTTACAAGGCTGATTTAGTGAGTCAAATTAATTCCACCAACCAGATTCGTTCCGGATTGGAATATATTCATTACAATATGCAAAACCATTGGCCACCGGATCGGTATGGCTATGCTGAAAATGATAAATCCACGCCCACTAATGTAGCGCTTTATATTACAGATAAAATGGAGTACAAAGGGATCATAGTGAATGCCGGATTGCGGATGGAATACTTTAAACCGAATACCGCATCTCCGGCAGACGAATCTGATCCCACATGGACCAGTAATGATTATGCGGACTGGGATGACGATGGAAAAGATGAAAACTATAAGCAATGGCGCGCAAATGCCGGGCTCTACACCCATGCCTTGGATGATATTAAAAACCCAGTGGACGCAGACAACAAATTACTCATTGCGCCACGGTTAGGCATCTCCTTTCCGATCTCAGATAAATCCCTGCTTTATTTCAACTACGGACGGCAATACCAACGACCTGCATTATCCTATTTGTTCAGGAATAACACATACAATTTCGGTGGTGGATTCCCTATTGTGGGCAACCCCAATATGGATCCGGAACTGACTACAGCTTATGAAGTGGGTGTTAGAAAAGAACTCCCCCGTGAACTTCTTCTTGAGGGCAAAGGGTTTTACAAGGATATATTTGGTTTAGCAGATACCCGTCCTATTTACTGGACAGTTTCGGATTGGTATACAACCTATTATAATCGTGATTATGGGAACGTGAGGGGGTTCGAAATTGTTTTAGTACGCCGGCCTGGAAAATTATTATATGGTGAAATGAATTATACCTATTCCATTGCAAAAGGCAAGAGCAGCAGTGTCGGTCAGGGGTATTTGACTGAATGGTCCGGGAATATCGTGCCCACCTTTGAATCCTATTTAGCTTGGGATCAGACACATACTTTTAATTTGAACTCGAATGTTGCTTTTAAAGGAATCCTGGCCACGTTTTTTATGAATTATGGAAGCGGAACGCGATATACCAAGCCAAACCAGGGCAGGTTGATCGTTGAGAATACTGAAACATACCCCTGGTTTTTATCCTCCAATTTCCGGCTGAGTTATTCCCGTAAAATTGCCGGTACCAATCTTGGGACATATCTTTATGTCACCAATCTATTTGATATGAAACGATTTCGCGGGGTTGCAGACAGGGAATGGTACCACCAGTTTAAAGGCCTTGTGGATACCTATGATGAAAATGGCGATGGTAAGGTCACCTTGGCAGATGGCCAGGATAAATATTTTGAATATATGGGAAATGTTGACTTGGATCATGATGGCAAGATTGATAAAAATAAATTAAATCCCGAACAGGGAGCACATTTAAATCCCACAGTATATCAAGATCAAAGAAGAATGCAAGTTGGATTTACGGTTAGTTTTTAATGAAATATAATAATATTTTTGACAGGAAAGCTGTGAAAGCGGCTTGTTTAATACTAGCAGTCTCTGTTTCATTTGGAAAAGAAAAATCAAAAGATTATACCTCTGTTGGTGTTGGAAAAAGTACGGCAACACGGCCGGAGAAAGCCTTTTATAATCACACAACAAATAATAATTGGATAGCCGTGACAAACTACGGTAGCTATGGTGATCCCAACTCACCCTCTACAGGGCGCCCCTCGGCACAATGGCCCGGTGGTTCGGGGAACAATTATATTTATGATGCGGGCCTGTGGATCGGAACAGAAATAGGCGGGCAGCCAGCGGTCACTACTTATTTTTACAATCCCGACCAGGAATGGCTGCCTACAGTTGGATTCCCCGGAGAGCTTGGCTCCCAGGTCAATGGTGAATCGGCGAAATCCATCGAAGATTCTTATGTCGTATTTGATGATATTGATGAACGACCTGAGAGCAACCATATACCCATTGGGTTAAAAATATTTCAACGCGGGTTAACCTGGAGCCTTCCCACTTATGATGATTTTATTGTTTTTGAGTATAAAATTGTCAACACAGGTTTAAACGGCGATTTGGAAGATGTCTTCGTAAGTTTTTGGTACGATATTGATGTGTCCTCATCGGACGATACTGAACCGCATATTGATGACCTTGTGGATTATGAGGGCTGGGATGGTGTTGATTCCAATACGGACTTAATGGATGTTGTTGATCCCATGGATCTTGATAATGACGGATTAACCGGGTATGATGAGTATGGCGTTCCCTATTTAAAAGATCAGCCCCAGAATCCGAATTATAATCCGGCCAAAGGGGAGCAGGATGGGTTCTATGATGAATGGGCCCTGATTTTAGATCCGGCAGGTGACACGTTGCAATGGCAGGCGGATGTAGATGATTTGGATCGCGTTGCCGGTGAAAATGCTGTCCTTGCCGATGGCACGGTCTTGATCGGATATCTTTATCCCCGGATCATGTCTTACATTTACGATGGCGATAATCCTGGATCTTCCACCAATGATTACGGCGAAAGAGAAAAATCGCCCACTAATGAAGGATTCATAGGTGGCCAAATTATTTACACCGATGCGGGAAAACAGATTACAGCAGGAGATGGTAAAAACTATATGGCCGGCTATTCACATCAATGGTGGAATTGGGAAAGTGACCCCGGCACCGATAAGGATAAACTGGATTATATAAAGGGACGGCATTCAGCAAGTCAGGGGAAAAAATTCTTAAACAATCCACTTGAACTGGGCTATCCTCAATTTGATTATCGTTTTCTTCTTTCCACAGGACCATTTGATATTCCGGAAAATGATACGATCAAGGTTGTTTTCGCTATTGTCTGCGGAACAGGCTTAAGAGACCTGCGGGCGAATGCAGAAAATGCAGTTATTGCCTATTATTCCGGCAGTGATTGTACGCCAATGGATCCTTGCGATTTTGACCAGGGAAGTCACTGGGCTTTGCCGATCCCGCCCAGTGTTCCATTATTGTCTTACAGTCCCATCAGTGGCGGTATGAATCTTGTTTGGGATAGTTCTTCTGAATCATTTTTTGATGATGCCCAGGGTGTGAATGATTTTAAGGGATATCAGATTTACAGAGCCACCTACGGACCTCAGGATTGGGATCTCATCGCTGCTTTCGAAAAAAGTAATTCTAGGGCAGGGACTTACGTGGTGCATATCAATGGCGATACTCTCAACCAAAAAGATAGCGATGGAAATTGGATTCTAACGACACTGCCGGATATTACAAATACATTTTCTGATACAGGGTTTGTCACAGTTTGGGGGGATACAGTTTCAGCACCTGTTTACGGCTTGCCGTATTATTATTGTGTGTCCGCCTATGATTCAGGGCATCCGGACGCCGGTTTAGCGCCTGCTTATTCACCTCTTTCCAATTACAATAAATCTGTGGGCAATGCACCTATACCGGTTTTTACAAAAAACCTTTATGAAGCGGGCGATATCCAACCGGAATTATCCGCAGTATTGGTTGTGCCCAACCCCTATTTAGGGACAGCAAAATGGGAAGCACAATACGAAGACAGGATTATGTTCAAAAACCTTCCGGGGTTATGCAAAATTTCAATTTTTTCCTTATCGGGGGATCTGGTCGATGAAATAGCCCATTCCGATGGCTCCGATATTGAATACTGGGATTTAATTTCACGAAACAATCAATCAGTAGTCAGTGGTCTTTACATCTTTGTTGTGGAAGATGGCAAAAGTAAGCATGTTGGGAAATTCAGCATTTTCAGATGATGTGTTATTTTAAAAGATTCACCTGTCTGGTTCTGACCCTGTGTGCGGTTTATTTTGCTGTTGCCCAGCAGAGTTTTGCCAAAGTGGGGACATCTGGTTCTCATTTTATTAATATCAGTCCGGATGCCCGGTTTGCGGCCATGGCAAATAGTGGAGCCGGGCTAATCAACTATGATGCTTCATCCATATTCTATAATCCGGCTTCACTGGTCTATCTGCAGCGCCCCAGCCTTGTGTTTTCGCAAGTTAACTGGTTTGCTGATGTTAAATTTTCCGCCTTGGCGGGTGGCATGAAATCAAAATATGGATCCTTGGGATTTCAATTAAAGACCTTGAATTCCGGTGATATTACTGAAACAACGGTTGATCAATCTGATGGAACTGGTCGGAATTACAATTGGAATGATATGTTAATCTCTCTGACCGGCGCCCGTTCATTCACAGATCAATTTTCAATTGGACTCAATTTCGGGTACTTAAAACAGTCTGTGGCTCTTTATGGACTGGATGCGGACGCCTATGTGGTTGACCTTGGTGCCTTATATAGAACGGGCTTTCGCTCTTTTACATTGGGCATGTCCGTGCGCAACTTCGGACCGGAACTGGATTTTACCACCAATGGCAAAGATGCTGAATTCGATGATTATAACAATGGTGAATTATTGGCTGAAAAAGAATCCTACCGTCCCTTCCACATGCCCTTGTCCTTCCAGGTAGGTATCACCTATACCTTCTTGGAATCAAACCCGACACACTCTTTATTGGTTGCCGTTGATGGCGTACATCCAAACGATTCAGACGAACGTCTGAATGTGGGGTTGGAGTATTCATTTATGAACCTGTTTTATATCCGTGCGGGGGGCTATTCTAATCATGATACCGGTAGATATATGGGTGGCTTTGGGTTGGACTTAGCTAAGTTCTTTTCCCCTAAAATACGTGTTGACTACGCCATTTCCGATTACAGCCTGATTGGCACCGTTTCACAAATAAGTTTAGGAATTCTATTCTGATGAGATCGAAGATCAGGCTATTTGAATTTGTATTATTCATGAGTTACGCATGCGCTGCCGCAACGCCATCCAGTGCCTCTTATGATGTTTCCACCAATGTTCTAACAGTCAATTTTTCTGAAAGTGTCAGCACAGAAAATGTGCTCTTAGGCAGGATTACAATTACCGATGGCAGTAATTCATATACACTCACTGGCGGCACATTGCCTGATTCTAGTTATTATACAAATTCACTGGCGATTTCCCTTGTCTATGGAACAGTTATTGACCAGTTGGAGCAAACCATTTTCGGCAGTACGCAAAATATTGAATTATGGGGAAACACCACTACCCAAGTTGATGAAATTGAATCATTTGACCTAAACAATTGTTCGGTCATTTTTGAAAGTGGGGCTTTTTTGGATGCGAATAATGCCCATAGCGATTCCACAACACTCTCCCTAACCGTAACAGATGGGACTGATCCGACGATCACAAGCTGTTCTTATTCCGCCACCCATAATACCCTGCAGTTTGTCTTCAGCGATCCTGTTCAGTTTGATCAAATAGCGGAAGACAGATCGGTTGATGGTGGTCCCGGAGACGGTTCTTTGGATCCCCAAGTTGGCAGCAATGATCCGGGAGAAGACCGAAACGACAATGGTGTTTTGGACTCAGAACCGAATATGATTCCATTCAAAATTGGCTTTACGGATGATGCAGGCAATTCTGTCAATCTTGAAGGAATTAAATCTGTCGTTCAAACCGCAGACGATGATACATTGGAAATTATATTAACAATCAATGATGCCAAGCGCCTGGAAACAACATTGGACTTATCTGCTTTAAGTCTTAATATGTCAGAAGCTGCATTTCGGGACACATTATATAATCCTGTTTCTTCATCATCAATTTCAGTAACTGTAGCCGCAGATTCCCTTCCCTTGGTTGCTGATTCAGCAGCATTTGATTATGCTAAAAACGAATTCTATATTTATTTCAGGGATTCTGAAAATTCAGAGATCGATATTTCACCTACACCCGCCCCCGTTTGGAGCAAAATCCAGATCTACAACTCATCAAGTTCCTTTTCGCTTACCACGGGAAGTGTTACAGCCAGTAATAATTATTTAAAGATTAAGAATTTATCATTCGCTGTTTTTGCTCAAATAGAAAATTTGATCCAATACGATGCCGATGGAAATATCGCAGACTCTGTTTTTTGTTCTTTGGATGCCTATAGCGTTTACGATCGATCCGAGAATGGGAATATCGTTGCACCCAAAGTCCCCCTTAGTTTTTACGCCGGATCATCTTCGTCAACTTATGCAACGCCCCAACCCGATAAAGACGATATGGGTGGCTTTGTTTACTACAATGCATCCGACAATCTGCTGTCATTTACATGGGATACCAAAATTGGCTCTTTTAATGGCAATGATATTCCGGATGATGATGAGATAGGTAACAACGATTTTAGCAATCTAGATGGGATTGCTTTGTATGATCATCAATCCGGAGATACGCTTTCTCTTGAATCAGGTCGTGTTTGGAGATCGGGCAGTAAAAAAATAATATATGTGGACTTAAGTGAAGCCGACGAGGTTACTTTAGAATCTAATGTAAATAAAGACACGCTTTATTTGCTGTTAGATTTTTATACTTTTGCCAGTACAAAAGACAATGGTTCACCCGCTATTACAGTCGATTCTGTAGCTTTTATCCAATATGTAGCAGATACAACAGGACCAATCGTTACAGGCGCTCAATATGATTTTCAATCCGGGACCATCAATATGACACTCAATGAACCGGTCATTAAATCAGAATTTTCTACAGGTGATTTGAGTTTTCAGAGCGTGGATGAATCTTCTGTATTCAACGGCAGTACTATTTCATCTGCAGATTCAACAGCCTCTTATGTAACGGATATTATTATCACATTGTCCGCATCAGGCACCCTGTCATTGGACGACATGGACAATGCAGACAAAACCACTTTTAATATGACGGTAGGGGATAATGCATTCACCGGTTTGGATGGCGCATTTAGTGAAATAGATACGCTGAATGTTGATTATGGCCGGAATTACTGGATCACAAGTTTTGAAGCTTTTCCATCTGCCACGGCCCAACAATTCTGCGCCATCAGTTATATTGGGACTGATTGTGATATTATGGTTGATATTTCCAGCCCCACCATCAGCGACACGCTCTTGACTCTCATAGGGCGGGCTTTTGAAAATACAGTGGTATTCGATTCTACCGTTTCTCAATATGATAGCATTGAAGTCTCCATTGCCAGCACAGTACGCTCGTTTACCGGTCAGGAAAAAGATACAGATGACAATGGTAAAGTCATTTTTGTCTTTACGGATATCAAGGATGAATATGGTTTGGGGCGGAATGATACAAAGAGAAGTCTTTTTGTCCATGGATACAGTACCCCAAACGATACAGTGTCCAGCAGTCAATTTGCCAATGGAGGCGAAATAATTTACATTGATACCGATCCGTTAGATATTACATCAACGAATAATGATCTCAATGTTCTACTCCAGGCCATGACACATGAATATACCAAAATGTGTCTCCAGCATAACAAACCGGATGAACAACCCTGGATACTGGAAGCAGTGGCCCAGTTAATGCAGAAAAAGATTTTTGGTGATTGTGTATTTTTTGGCGAAAGTACAGCCCCTTCCACATCAACGGGAAATCAGCTCACCTATCTGTCAACAGGGGTCAATAAATTGAAAGGCAGAACAGACCAGCACAATGTGTATATCTTTTTCACGTACCTTCAGGAAAAACTCACTGCCCTTGATCTTGAGAATGAACCTGAATGGCGTATTGTGAATGAAATCTGCCAGACGACCAAAGTGGGTGTCCAAAGTGTGGATACTGCTTTGGTCGCTATTGGTGCATCAAAGCATTTTGCCGATTATTTTGCAGATTACGGCATGGCCTGTTATTTAGATCTGTCCAACACAAATAATGAATATAACGGGATTTATTCTTTTGAATCCTTAGACCTTGTGGCTGCACCCTCGGGGAAAAGCGCAAGCACACTCAAGTGGGACAAGGAAAATAATGACCCTGCGCCCTTCATGTTTAAAAATATTCCACCCTGGTCTTATAATTGGATCATTATGCAGGGGTATATTGTTGATATTGAAAAAAATATTGTTTATAAAAGTCCTGATTTGAGTGCCACCGATACCCTGATCTTCAATGGCTATGACGGTATTCAATTCAAGGTAAAAAAACTAGCACTAAAAAGTGGTTTCTTAGATCAAATGACCACGGATTTTGAAATTGTTGATTTTACAATTGACACCACTACTGCATTTGGGAAACTTCCTGTTACAACAGATTCAGACTTTACCTTCAAAGAATTGGGTGCAGACAGTCTGGGGCAGCCCGATACAACGACCGGTGTGCAAATTGTGATGTTAATGGTGGCAAAAGTTGATGATGCGCCAGCACCGCCCACATCAGATTTTTGGGTTTCGAATATTATTTCTTTACCGGAATTCAGTGATCTATATGGTTTCCAAAATCAGGGAGCGCCAAATCACATAGATCTTTTTGTCGCTAGTCAAAGGGCGGTATATGACTCCGTTGGCAATGAAAATGCAATTGTGTTGTACAATACAGAGACGGATTCCGGTGAGTTAACTTTGGGAATTCTAAACAACACTGTCACAGGTTTTACGTCTTACCATACTAGTTTTGAACTCAATTCTGAAACAGATTACACTTTCATTTTTAATGGCAAGGATGCCAGCGGGAACGAGTTTATCCCGGATTCGCTTACGGTCAGCACTATTTTTTACAATACTGCCACTCGTGCCGTATTAAGACTTGGGAAATCATGTGTTGAATTGGAACCGGAAGCTTTAAACTCGAATCAATTTTTAGCCAGTATACAATTCCCCAAAAAACTAGTCCAAGATTTTCCGCAAGAACTATCAATTGTGTCTAATATCATCGCATTTGGTCCACAGAATAAAAACATAAAACGACCAGCCACTGTCAATATTTATTCAAAAAGATTAACATCTTCCTGTAGAGTATACCAGTATTATGATGGTCAATGGCACAATATCGGCGGTACAATAAATCAGGATATCATTTCTGCGAACACCACTGCGCTTGGACGGTTTGTTGTATTGGCCGGAGACAATCATTTGCCGGAATCTGACCAGCTGAAACTCCCGGGAGAATTTGCGTTATTCCCTAATTATCCCAATCCATTTAATCCAAGCACAACCATTGGCTATTCGCTCCCGAAAGAATCAAATGTTTCCATCAGCATTTTTAACATTTTAGGGCAAACCGTTTGGTCGAAAAAAGATTTTCATGTTAATCCGGGTGTGCACCACATCACGTGGTCCGGACAGAATATGGCAGGACGCTCCTTGGCCAGTGGTGTTTATTTTGTCGAAATGAAAGCACAGAATTTTATAACCCATCGAAAGATACTGTTGATGAAATAATGGCAATTCAAAAATCATTCAACACCTTTCCGACGTTATTTTTATTAATGGTATTTCTTATTACCGGTTGTGAAGAATATTTAAGTGATGACAGCTTTTTGAGTACAGAAGCTGACTCCTATTCTGGGTTTATGACAAACGGCTGGGCCGCTTTCAGTGGCGGTGAATATGACGACGCATTGACCGCATTCCAATCCGCAGCTGAGCGGGACGCCACCCAACCGGAAGTTTATTTGGGATTGGGCTGGAGCCAGTTAAGATTAATGAATGCTGTGAATGCTGGATCAAATTTTCAAAAAGTGATTTCTTTCGCTTTTCTGGACGAAACGAATTCCGTCCAATTATTGAATCATGCTCATGCCGGGCTGACGTTTCTTGAATTGGTAAACGCCAATTATGAAAGTGTTATCAGTTTTGGAAGAAAGGTTATATCTAGTGATAGTAATTATGAATTTGATAAAGATAATACAATCAATGCGGCATCAGTTTTAAACACTGTGGCAGAAGCACATTATTACCTGAATCAGATCAGCGATGCTTTTGAGATTAGCATCGGTTTGGGGAGAAGTTTTGCAACAGTCACCAATGCAACTGATACAGCAAAAGTCACCCTATATTATGATAATTCCATAATTGATGGGTTAGTCAATGCTACTGTTACCAATGAAACCCACTTATTAATTACAGTTGAAAATGCTACAATTTCTGGTTTAACTTATGGCATCACTGAAATCTATGAAGGAACAAATAGATTTGATATTATTGGGAATCCAGTCCCCGCTATTGGTGATACAGTAATTGTAGAATATGCTTATACGACAGACTACGCAGATTTTTTAGTTGAATTAATTTCAAACATCACTGAATAAAACAAAACAAAAGGAGAAAAATAATATGATTAAATCGATACATATTGTTCTTTCAGTTGCATTAACGATATGCTCTTTTGGCTTTGCATTGGATAAACCAATAAAAGCAAAAAGCAATCAAAGTACATTGTTTGTCCAAAAGGACATTAAAATAGATAAAAAAGACATCGGTAAAAATCCGCGTTTAGAAAAAGCTGAACGTGTGATAGCTGATAAAATAATAAAACAAAATCGGGTTCAATTCCTAATGCCTGGCGGTCGTTCAATTACAAATGCACAGGCCGTTGATAGGTTTGGTCCTGGAGCTTTTGATCTTGAATCAGAAGGAGTTATTGCACTACCTAAGCGCAGTAGAAAAGATCTCCTTAGGGAAAACAATCCTTCATCACGAGATGAGCTTTGGAATCTGTCGTATATGAATGAAAGTGATGCATACTATTATTTGGGTTCCGGTGCGGCGAATGACACATTTGCTACTGTTTTTACCCCAGCAGCGCCTTGTGTGGTAAAAGAGGTTTACTACCAGTGGTTTTCTGCAGGAAATACCATTGCTTTCGGTGCGGACTATGGTAATGCAGATCTTATTAGTCCAGATGGGGATTGTTACGATATTGCCAGAGGGGATGCATACCATGTGGAGGAAGGAACCACTGATACAACTTGGGTGACCCCTATTGGAACACCTCGCACAACTGCAACACCAAATACAATAGCCGGGTATGTCTCTGATTGGGGTCCAGATGCATTTCTAGACATTGGCGGTGAATTTGTTGTAGGCGACAGTACAGACCTTTCTGCCGTTGATCAGTTTGCTATTGTGGCAATAAAGGGCGGTGAAACTCCACAGCCTTTAGCATGCAATAATGATGCTATTGGTAAGACCACGACCTACACTTGGTTTGGTGGTCCTTGGACGGATGGTCTGTGGGGAAGATATCATTATATCACTGATAACATGGTATTAGTGAAGGTCACTTATCCTTGGGGTGCCCCCATTGCTGTGGCATCCGTTAGCCAGCCTTCTAATACATATGACCTCGCAGGAACTAGAACCATTGATGTTGACCTTTTTGATGATGAAGACGATACAGGAGCTGCATTGGATGAAAATGACACATTGACATATTACTATGTTGCAGGTGGAGATACTACAACTGGAGCTCTCACAGCTTCAGCAGAGGTTGCTACAAATGGCAATGGTATTTATCAATTCGATATTTCTTACAGCTTATTTGTAGGTGATTCAGTTGAGTACTGGGTAGAGTTAATGGATAATGATGGATTAGAATCCAAATCTGCGATTAAGTATTTCAATATTGTCCAACCTTGGAACGAGTCATCCGATATTTTACTTGTGGTAGATAACATTGATGTGGATCAAGAGTCTGTACTCCTTAATGCGATGGACAATTCAGGTTTCGTCTATGAAGTCTGGGATGTTCAGGTTAACAAAGGAATTGATGCATCTGTTATCAATCATGGCTGGGATAATATCATTGTGTCCGGCTGGGGCGTCTCTTCTGTGCCCGTAACTGACCAACCTGATCCTGGCTATCGAACTTTCGTTGAAGACGGTTACAACCTTGTATTAATGGATATGGACTTCTTTTATGGACATGGCCTAGATCCAGAACCAGCTTTCGTAGAAGGCAATTTTATGTATGACGTGTTTGGTGTATCCGGAGGTGCAAATGACCCAATGAATGATGCTGGAGACGCATCTCTTCATGGTGATACTCTCACTGTATATGGAGCAGGAGTAACGAGCTTTGATACTCCATTTGCAGATGGTTATACCCAGAATCATACTATTTTAATGACTGCCGGTTGGACAGATTTAATTGAAGCCAATGATGCTGATGAAATCTTCTATGATGCAGATGATAATGTTGTTGGAACAAACCTGCAAACTGGTGATAACGGTACAGCTATTTATCTTTCTTTTATGCCGGAAGCAGCTGTGGACTGGGATATAGTTGATGGTGACACATTAGGCTGGGATATATCGGCTGTTGTAGAGTTTATGGGCGCACTGTTAGGTCATCTAGAAGCAGTATCGCCTCCATTGGTCGATCTCGAAGGAACATCAACACGCTTTGGTGTAGCATCTGGTATTACGACTGCTCATGTGGAGGGTATGGCGGTTGATGGTGACGGGACCCTTACATCTGTGAGTGTTGTTTATGACATTGATGGTACAGATTATACAGAAGCCATGACAGATGATGGCGAAGGTCACTTTTCTGCAACTCTGACTCTCACAGCTTGGACAGATACAAGCACCTGTAGCTATCAGTTGTCTGCTACAGATAATGATGGTTTAACATCATTAACAGGTATTGGTCAATTCTGGGGGACCAGTTTTGTTCCAACCGATGGTAACATTCTTTACATAGAAGATAGCTATGGTCCTTATGCGGGCTATGGACCAGCTGATGCTGACTCTGTTTTGAAAGAAAATATGGATGCAGTGGGTGCAGCTTATGATAAATGGGTTGTATGGGACAATTTTCAACCTGACCCTGGCTCTGTGCTTTCGCACTATGATGCGGTCATTTATTCTGGTGTTCTTGACTGGGTAATGAATCCAGAAGGAACAGATGTACATCCCCTGGGCGAGTTTGTGGCAGATGGTGGTTTTCTTCTCTACTCATCTAATGAAGCACTCGGTACATACACGGATTGGGAAGATATAACCATTTCTGAAGGGCATTTTGTCCATGACGTTTTAGGTGTAGAGTGGGTAATGAATGACATAGCGTATGACTCGGTTTTTGTGAGTGATCCTGATCTGGCGATTACTGCTGATATGGATACTAATGATATAGCTTTTAACTGCTATACATATCCATTTGATTGTAGTTTTAATGATATTGTGGATCCTCTTGGTTGGGGTACGGATGATATGTTGCCAAGCCCTTTTATGTCAGCGGACGCTGGTCTCCCAAGTTGGACAGGTGGCGAGTACTATGTTTCTACAGAAAATGGAAATGTAGTTTTCATGGGATTTATCTTTCCTGAGTTACCTAATGATGTACAACAGGCGGCCCTAGGCAATTTCTTGGCATGGTCTGGATCAACAGTATCTAATGAAGAAGAACCTAACTTGCCGACTCAGTTTGCGCTTTATGAGAACTATCCGAACCCGTTTAACCCCGTTACGACCATCAGATTCGACGTTCCGGAAGTTTCCGACGTGAATATCACGGTCTACAATGTGCTGGGTAAACAGGTTAACTCCATCGATTTGAATACGATGAGTCCGGGTAAGCATCACATAAAATGGAGAGGCATTGATAATGCAGGAAAACCCGTAAGTAGTGGTTTATATTTCTATACCATTAAAGCAGGTGATTTCTTTGCAACAAAGAAAATGATGCTTCTTAAATAATCTCATTTGATGAGACGAAAAAAGGGCAGGTTAACCTGCCCTTTTTTTATACCCAATATTAAAGATTTACTTTATTGAAATATCCGGCTCAACATTGCATAGAGTTCCGGGTTCGGCACATCCTTTCCCAAATAAATTTCCTGGTTCCCTTTTTGCAAGATCATTTCCCAGTGTAAATGGGCACCGTCTTTGGAGCCCAGTGTGCTTTCTCTTGTCCCAGTATTACCTGATTTTCCTAGTAATTCTCCAGTATTCAATTTGGTACCGGGTTTAATTTTGTCCAAAATGTTGGATAAATGAGCATAGATTGTGATCACCCTGAATCCGGGAATAAGATCAAATCCATGATCTAAAAAGAGTGCCTGACCCAATAAAACGCTATTAAAAATATCGCTAGGCGTATTGCCAACTTTTGCACTGGCATCAAGCATATTGACCCTGAAAGTAGCTGGTATTTCCTCATAGCCATGATCCGCTCTTATAACGATACCAGCAGCCACTGCCTTGACCGGTGTGCCCCAATTTGCGAAAAAGTCGATCCCACGGTGGGTTCCGTTTCTATAATCCCGGGGTGCATTGGGAAGCCGCATGGTACGCTTTGGGACCAATATATTATCGCAAGGCAATTGTAATTTGAGCGAATCAACCCAGGCAGGATCAAATGTCTTGGATGTTATTTCAGGGAGCTTTAATTCCTCAATGGTTGATATAACAGATAGGATAGAGTTATTGGGATTTTCGCCGGATTGAGCAAACAAGGTCAATCCACAAAAAAGAAAAGGAATAAAAGATTTCATTTTATTCAGGATAAAAGGTGATCGATCCCCAAAACACATGCATCAACTGGTTGACCTGAAAATGATTGAATCATTTTTCCAGTCATGATGGACTCCGGTTCAACGGGTCCCAATGAAAAGGGATCCTCAAAATAAATGCTAGCAACTGGGATATTGATCAAGTTTAATGTTTCGGTGATGGTCCAATCATACTTTGCCCAGGATGTGGGAATAAAAAGCAGGCCATCTGCCCAGTTCCTGTTCCTTTGTAAAAAATTTATGGCCTGGAACTGTTTATGGGTTTGTAAGAATTTGAGTTTCACATCCTTGCCATGAACATGTTTCCGGATGGCTTTATTGAGTTTATCCAATGTGAGCCGTTCGCCGGATGATGAAGCCTTTACACCCAATAAATTGAGATTGGGACCTTGTAAAATTAAAATATTCATCTCAGGGGGACTAAATGACCCAAAATATACCCAATGATAATTCCGATCAGAAGACTGAGGGTGACGATTCGACTCTTGGCTAATTCTGTTGCGTATCCTTTTTTGATGGCCACGCCGGATACCACATATCCCATGGCATTTAATAACCAAAATACAGGAATGGAAATCACTTTAATGATCAAAGGCCCAATGAACGGGATCATGCCCACCAATGCGCCCAGACCCACAAAAAGTTGTGTAAAAATACTAATCACAAAAGTGGCGAATAAAATGATCTTTTTATCGATGCCGTAATACAGTGCAGCACAAATAGCTGCGACAGTCAGGATCCAGCCCAGGATCTGTTTACGATAGACTTTGAAGAAAGATGGTTTCTTATTCACGGAATACTAAGCGCAGGTGAGACCTGAAAAAATTGAAATTTTATTTATTGAGATGATTTTTTCTTTTTTTAGAACTTGGAGCCAATAAGCCTATTTTTATACTTTAGCACAGAATTCATTCCATAAAATTCATCGGATTCTTTTTCATTGAAGGTCAGGGTCAGGATTTTACCATTCACTTCATAATTGCAAATCGTTTTTCCACCTCTGACATCCATGGTCAATTTAACTTTTGTTATTTTCCAGGCACCAACAGATGCATCTTCTACGCCATCATAAACCCCGCGGTAACTGAATGATCCATCTGCACGGAAAGTCAATGTTTCACGATGATTTTTATCAAGGTCTGTTGTGGTAATCTCTTTCGGCTCAGAGTAATAGACGCTTGTCATCGTTTGAAATTCCCATATGCCAATGATCTCACTGCTCCCATCCTGCGCATTGAGCATAACACATAATAACGCTAAGGGTGTAAAACGAATTAGAAGAAGTAGTTTTTTCATAAGATGTACCATTGAAATGTGTCTAAATATAATTGAAAATGATGAAAGGGTCTGCTATTCATTGAAAATGGCTGATACGGGGAACCATGCTGTTTTTAGAGACGCGCGTATGATTCTTTTCGGTTTTTTTCGGGAGACCCATAATTCTCTTACCACACCATCCGCAAGGATCTCTTCCATGAAATAATCTGTGCGATCCAGAAATTTATCTGATTTGTCTGTGATGTTTATATCCAGCCGGTAATGGTCGCATAGGATGGAATCTTTTCCGTTCCACGCATTGGATGTATCAGCCCATACAAACCGGGCTTTGCCAATCAATCCTTCCTGCTCATAATTAAACCATTTTGTATCCAGTTTATCATAGGGTCTGGATTGTACCATGGCCAAGAGAGTGAAAATCGTATATATATTATGGGGAATTTCAATCAGGGATTTGTCATCATAAGCAAGATAACCAAGAAAGTCCACTTTAGCAGAAATATGTTGTTTGAATTCACCCTGTTTTACATTTTTACTCCAATTTTTTAACGCAAATGAATTTGAATCATAAATTGCTTCATAGGAATTCTTTGCGGGCCACAACAGATCGAAAATGCCCCGGTTTTGTGTTGTGAATTCGATCTTCCCGGAATCATGTATGGTTTGTACCACATCTGCGGCAGGGATTCCAAAGATTGTGATGGAATAGGACTGCCCAGCAGAAATACCGAGCATGATAAAAAGAACAAAGATCCTATTCATGTTTTCCATGTAAATCGATTTTGAAGTCCCATGAGTCCAACTACAGGGATGTACACAGGTTGGGCTAAAGCCCACGCAAAGTAAACCAGGGGATTCACTTTTGTGTCAAAAAGTTTCCCCCCTAAAAAGATCACACATCCTTCTAAAATGAATTTCATTGAAAATGCAAAAAGCCATGCATTCCCAAACAGAAAAGACAAAAGGATGGTTGTATTGCATAAGAACGCAGAAAATAGGAACGCAAAGAAAAGATGGTTTTGCCTGACATTGACTCTTGAGTTCGAAGACCACCGGGTGCGCTGATTCATAAATTCCCGGAGGGATTGCACCGCACTGGTTGTTACAAATGAATTAGGATCAATATTGATAACACCGCTCTTTAATTTTGAAATGGATTGAACGAGATACATATCATCGCCGGACGGTTTGTCTTTCACCCATTCGAATCCATCAATGGCTTCAAAATCTGATTTTTTATAGGCCAAGTTCTGACCGCTTCCTGACCAGAATTGCCCCCAGCCGCCCACCCCGGCATTGGCTGCAATGATACCAAGAAAATCCACTCTTTGGACTTGTTCAAAAAATGATTCGCCTGCTATCTTTGAATATCCAACCGAAATACCTCCTTGCTGAACGACACTATAGGCCATACTGGATACCCAGAGTTTCCCTACGCGGCAATCCGCATCTGTGGAAACGATTACTTCACCCTTGGATGCATTGATTCCCAAATTTAGGGCGTGTTTCTTGGGTGTCATATCCACGGATCTATCATCAACTCGAATCTGTTTAATGAAGGCAAAATTCTCGGTAGCCTCTGTCAGGATCGTGGACGTAGAATCGGTGGATCTGTCATCCACAATGATCACTTCTAATTTATCCAATGGATATTCCTGGTTCACCAGGTCCTGGATCAAATTGGGGAGATTCTGTTCTTCATTTCTGGCGGCAATGACCACCGATACAAAAGGGGTTTCTTCAGTGCTGGTTATGGGCTGCTCATTATGGCGAAAAAGCCCCGCAATAATATACAGGATAAATGCCAGGTATAGCCCTGTGCTTAAAATGAGCAGGAAGGACATAGCTTAAATCGATAGGAAATATCCGGCAATCACAAAATAGAAAAGTACACCGAGGATATCAATGCTGGTGGTGACAAATGGACCCGTTGCAATGGCCGGGTCAATATCCACCTTTCGTAAAAACATGGGAATAAAAGTCCCTACTGCAACCGCCATCAGCATTGAACAACCAATGCTCAATCCCACCACAACGCCCAGCATGGGATCTACATCTATAAACCGGAATTTTGCAAAGAGACCGAGCATCAAACCGTAGAGTCCACCCAAAATCAATCCAACACGAATTTCCTTAAACAGCACTTTCATTTCGCTGCCGATCTCAATCCGGCCTGTGGCCATCCCGCGAACAATAATCGTGGAAGATTGGGTTCCAATATTTCCACCCATTCCAATGATGACGGGGATAAAAGCCGCTAAAGCAATAATGCTTTGAAGCATATGCTCGAAAGCTCCAATTATGGTTGCTGCAACAATACCGCCGATCCAGCTTGCAAAAAGCCAAGGGAGTCGGGCGCGGGCATTTTCCCAACTGGATTTTAACAGGATTTCACGATCCTTACCGGCACCGGCCATTTGCAGGAAATCCTCTGTGGCTTCTTCACGGATCACGTCCACAACGTCGTCCACAGTGACGATCCCAATCAAATGATCATCTGCATCTAATACAGGGACTGCGAGATAATTGTACTGAGCTACGATCTGAGCCACATCTTCCTGATCTGTTTCAGGACGGACAGAATGAACCCGCTTCACCATGATATCTTTTAATAAAGTGTTCGATCGTGTGGTTGCAAGCGCCCGGAGGGATGCCACCCCAACAAGCCGGTCATCATCATCTGTGATATAAAGATAGAAGACCATTTCCGCCTCGGTCTGATCCTGAAGCGATTTTAGCGCGTCCTGGCAGGATGTATCCTGGTACAGGGTGAACACATCCGTGGTCATCATGGCGCCGGCAGAATCTTCCGGATACCCCATGAGTTCTTCGATCTCTTCCTGCTCTTCCGCTTTTAATAATTCAATAACAGACTGGGCCTGCTCATCTTCCAAAGTCCCTAAAATATAACTTTGGTCATTGGCGGATGCCTGTTGAATCACATGAGCGATTCGTTCCGGTGATTCATTTTCCAGGAGATTGGCAAGCAGCGTATCATCCAGTTCCACCAGGAATTCAGCCGTGTGCTCATTTTCTTCCATGATGCTGAAAACCTGAATTTGTTCTTCATCCATGAAATACCGGAAGACGACCGAAAGATCAGCTGGGTGAGTTTTAAGGATGAGTTTGGCAAGATTGGTGTGGGCGTGACGGCGAAGTAGGCGGCCAAAAGTATCCCGGAGGATCTTTATCTCGTGATCAAACATTTCTTTTCTCATAACCGCACCTTCAGACTGTTAATATTGCGAAATCCATATACGAAAAATCCGACTGCTATTATCAAGATCCACGGGGCCACATGCCCACTCCAAAGATATAGATTTTCATCTCCATACTCAGAAAATGAGAAAATCATGGCAAAGCTATTATTCATTCCGTGGAGAATGAGTGGCGGAAGTACAGAACCGGTTTTCCATGATAAAAACCCCAGCATGATACCCAGTATATAAATCTGAACAAACCAGTAGGGGTTCATGTGGATCAATGCAAAGAAAAGAGCCGTAACCAAAATGGCCCGGGTCACATCTTTCCAGTGCTTTTCTAGGAATTGCTGTAGAAATCCGCGAAAGAGTAATTCTTCCCCCAGAGGTGCAATCACAGCGACGGCAAAAAATAATAAAATAAATCCTGCAAAAGATTCCGGTCGCAGGAGTCCATTAAGGTCGAGAATATATTCGGGAGCCGGAATAAATAGTTGCACAATCCTGTCCAATTCATCCGAAAGGACGATAAGTCCAATGGATAATAAGGCTGTCATGCCTACTGTTTGTGAAGCGATAGGGTTAAGCCGGAGCCTTTGGAAAATAGGTTCATTTCTTGATTTGAGAAACCACAGCAGGGGAACCAACATGAATCCCTGTCCGACGATAAATGAAATGAATGTGTAGAATTTCTGGGGAGAATCAGGATTAGATAGACCGATTCCTAAGACCATCCCGCCTACAAGAAATGCAGAAAGGATGGATACTACTACAATGCCGAATGCGGCGCGAATACTGAACGTGTTGTTCATAAGGGTCAGATTCCTGGAGATTCATTTCATAAAAGTTACGGCTCTCACCCCAATTTTCGAAAAGATGATTTTCTTTAATCTGCCACCCCGCATGTACTTGCATATGTACGCACAGGCAAGTCCGCTAAGTGTCACAAAGAAAAACAAAAAAATATCTTAATATCTTATCTTTTAAATGGGAGAAACCATTTTATTTCTCAATACACCCCTACAATTATTTAGCATTAGAAAGTAAATTTCTATTGCATCTCACCGAGGTGAGAATTAGGTTTTATTTCGTTATTTACTGATGATAAAAAGATTTAAACCAGCACAAATTGCGGGTTCATCGAATGATGCACCCGCTTTTTATTTTATCTATTAAACACAAAGCGAATCAAGAACCACAAAGGAAAAAGAAAAATGCTGTCATTCCGGAAATTTCTTTTTGGTATATATGATCTGGTCTCCGTCTGATCTTAAGAAATTATCCGGAATCCAGTAATGTCAAATATTCAAAGTTGAATCAAATGCCTGCCGAACAGGGGTTCCGTATCTCCCCATCTTCAACGATTAACCTCTTTTGAGCGGAATGACAATTTGTTGTAATTAAGCCAACTTCTCCATCAAAATCGCACCGGCAACACCCACATTGAGCGATTCCCCAAAACCTGTTTTTTCAATAGAAATCGTTTGATCAATTATTCTCAGGATGTCATCTGAAAGCCCATGAGCCTCGCTCCCGAGAACCAATATAAATCGATCCGGTGTGGTGAAATCATCCAAACTATCGCCGCGATGGTTTGCCCCGACCAATGTATGTGAATCAGAAAATATGTCTAAATTGATATCGGTATGGATAAAGAGCCCAAAATGGGCACCCATACCGGCGCGAACAACTTTTGGATTGAATGGATCCACACAATCGGGAGAAAGGGCCACTTGTGTGAAGTTAAACCAAGCCGCGGATCGTAATAAGGTTCCCATATTCCCAGGATCCGAGACCTTATCTAGATAAAGCCATTTATTTTGATTCAGATCTGCCTTACCCTGATCCGGAAGGCGGCACACAGCACCAATCCCTGAAGGTGATTGGGTAAATGAAATTTTGCTGAATTGCTTTGTGGGAATCTGCTCAAACGAAATATCTGAATTCTGGACTGAATCAACCATTTCCATATTTTCAATCCGAAACGGATCTGTGAAATAGACTGAATCAATTTTAGCACTTAATCCCAAAACTGATTGTACCAACCGTTTTCCTTCAATGAAGAACTGGTTATATTCCATTCGGAATTTCCCCATTTCAAGGGACTGAATTCGTTTGATATCATTATTTGTCATAATATTGAAGAAGCCTCCATTACTTTTAAACCGTCCCGCCTGCTCCCACCAACAAAGGGCCGGCAGGTAAAACGGTTTTACGAGTTATAATTTGTTAAACCCATGACTTAAATCATGAGTTAGTAATCTTATTAGAACATTTAACCATTTCATTTATCCGCCGTATTGGCGGAATGGTTTTTTAAAGATTGCTGGTAAACAATCTTTCCGTTTACTATAGTAAACATCACATCCGTATTCAAAATATCCATGGGATTTTCGGCAGAGAGTTCTCGATCTAAAACGGTGAAATCCGCATAAAATCCTGGTTCGATCTTTCCTTTCACATCTTCTTCAAAGGAGGCAAAGGCAGCCCATTCGGTATAAGATTTAATGGCCTGTTCCAATGTCATTCGTTCGTGAGATTGCCACCCACCCACCGGCCAGCCTGTTTTATCCTGACGTGTTACCGCCGCATAGATGCCTTCCAATGGATCGGGATGTTCAACCGGTGTATCCGAACCGCCAGGAATAACAACACCAGTCTTAATGAGCGACTGCCAGGGGTAAGCTTCGTGAAGACGTGCATCGCCCAGTCGTTCGTCCGCCCAATACATGTCGCTTGTGCAGTGTGTGGCCTGCATGGAAGGGATCACGCCCAATTCCTTAAATCTTGGGATATCATCCTTATGAATATTCTGAGCGTGTTCAATTCGGTTTCTTAAGGCAGGATCAGCATGTTGCTCATACATGTCCAGGATCAGCCGGATTGCCCGGTCACCGATACCGTGTGTGTTTACCTGGAAACCAGCGGCATTAAATGTTTTTACCAATGTGGCCAGATCGGGAACCTCAGTCCGCAAAAGGCCAAAGTTTCCCGGATCATCGGAATAAGGTTCCAACAATGCTGCCCCGCGGGAACCCAAAGCACCATCCATGTAGATTTTAAGTGCTTGTACCTTAAGGAAAGGATCTTCAGCCTCAGGTCCTATCGACAAAAAAGAATCATAATCGTCCCGATTGTTATGGAGCATCGTAAATATTCGAATTGATAAATCACCCTTATTTGCCATGTTCTTTAAAATAGATATTTCAAGTTGGGATGTCCCGGCATCATGAGCCGAGGTCAATCCCATTCTATTCAAAAATGACTGGGCTTTTGTGATCCTTCTTCGGATATCTCCGTCATTAATGGGCGGAATATGTGCTTCAACCAAATCCATGGCATTATCAATAAAAATACCGGTTGGATTACCATTTACATCCCGGATGATTTTACCGCCGTCAGGATCCGGCGTATCCTTAGTAATACCTGCAAGGTCCAATACCACACTGTTAGTCCAGCAAGCATGGCCATCAATTCTTCGGAAAAGTACGGAATGATTTGGGGCTATTGCATCCAGGTCAGCAGCAGTGGGATATTCAATCACCGGCCAGTCATTCTGGTCCCAGCCACGGCCCCGTATCCATGTGCCTTCCGGTGTGGTTGATATAGCTTCTCGGGCTTTTTCAAGGGCGGCTTCTTTCGTAGGTGTGCCTACCATATCCACAGATTCCAGGGACCAGCCCAATCCGGTGAGGTGGATGTGGGAGTCTGTAAACCCGGGATAAACCCAGCTGCCGTTCAGATCGATGCGTTTGTCTGCAACCACATTCCCACTGGGGAGGAGTTGGGCAATCTTGCCATCACTGCAAAGGATGGCGTTAATGTCCGGCCGGCCATACACATGGCAATTGGTATAAAGAACTGTGCTTGACGATTCGCAACTTATATGAAGCATCATAGTAAGGATGAAAATAATATTAAGTGGTTTTATCATCTTGGAAAATAAATACCTGACCGACATGATTTAAGGAATATTTATTATTTTCAAACACCATGCCTGCACATTCGTTCCGGCAGACAAGCGGAGTTCACCAAGAGATCCAAGTATCGGATTAATTGAATATTTGATTGGCTGGATGATTGATGACAAATCAAGGCTTATCACCGAACTCGTTTTTTATGTTCTGAATAACTAATTTTTCTTCCAATATAAATAAGCTGGAATACCTAATAAAGTAAGCCCTATGCCCATTAATGATTGTACCGGTGATACCATAAAAGTATTTATCATTATGGCTGATGAAAAGATGATAAAAAATGCTGGAACATAGGGATAGCCCCATACTTTATAAGGTCGTTCTAGATCAGGTTGTTTTTTCCTTAAAACAAAAACGGTTGATGCGGCTGCTATCCATAACATAAAATTCACGAATACGACCAAGGTAATCAATTCTTCAAAGGTTCCGGAAAGTGTTAGAATACAAGCCCAAATTCCTTGAATGATAATCGCATTTCCAGGTGTATGAAATCTCGGATGGACATCAGCGGCGCTGGAAAAAAACAAATTATCTTTAGCCATGGCATAGGTGACTCTTGGCCCCACCAGAATATTCCCGTTCAATGACCCAAACATTGAAATAATGATCACACCTGTAAATAAACCGGCAATTCCTTGTCCATAAAGAATCCTAGCCGTGGCTTCGCCAACCTTAACTTCACCTGCAAGAGCGGCAATGGGCTGTGCTTTTAGATAGGCAATGTTTATGAGAAAATACAATACAAGGATCACCAATGTGCCAAATAGTAACGCTAAGGGAATATTCCTTTTTGGATTTTTGATCTCTCCTGCTGCTAAGGTAACATAGTCCCATCCGCCCACTGTCCAGTTTACTGCCACCAAGGCAATACCCATTCCAGTCAAGATAGAACCAAAGCTCATTTGAGTCGGGTTCAATGAAAGATCTAAGTGATGACCTGAAGATATAAATAAGCCGGCAATGGCGAATAATAATATGGTGCCAATTTTCAAGACTGTAAAAATATTTTGGATCCACTTGCCAAATACAACACCGCAATAATTAATGAGACTTAAGCCCATTATAAGGAATAATGCAAAAACTTGGCCACCAGAAATGGAAAATATTCCAACACTAAGCAAACTAGTCTGAGTTGAAACTAAGGGATAGAATGAGCCAAGATGTTCCGATACTGCAACGGCGATTGCTGCATTTGTCCCGGATAAATAGGCGATAAAAGCGACCCAGCCAAAAAGAAATGCAGGTAATGAACCATAGGCTTCTCGCAGATAAACATATTGTCCCCCGGCCTTCGGCATGGCCGCACCCAATTCTGCATAGGTCAGGGCGCCAGCCAGCATTTGTAAACCACCTAATACCCAAGCAATTAGGATCAAGGATGCTGATGGCAGGGCATATGCCATCAGTCCGGTGGTCATGAAAATCCCGGAACCGATTACGATCCCAATCACCATCATGGAACTGTCGAATAACCCCAACTGGCGATCAAGTTTTGGCGAATGGTCCTTAGCTTTCATGATAAAATAAAGGCGGGAATTTAATCTTCAGGGGAATGGGGAAAACCCTTTATATTTTCTGGTGATGCAGGGCACAGAATATATTATAAATAAAGAGAAATACCCTCTCGATCAACCTGGGACGGATGCATGGAAAACCTTGGCGGAAAATTGTAAATCATCGTTTCAACAAACAGGAGCAGTGATTCTTAAAAATTTTGTGCAGCAACCCATCCTCGAAAGAATGATCGCAGAAACTGATCGCACCATTCATAGATCCCATTATTGCGAAGATAATCATAATGTTTTTTTTGAAGAGGATAATAGTGCGTTGCCGATGGACCATCCATTAAGAATGAGGGAAACAACATCCCTGAATTCTATTCCGCATGACCTGATGAGCCCAAACGATGCATTGCATCAATTATATAATTGGGATCCACTCATTCACTTTTTATCAGAAGTGTTGGAGTATAAACTGTTTCGAATGGCCGACCCCATGGCAGCGCTCACGGTTAACTGTATGCGAGCAAGCCAAAACCATGGCTGGCATTATGATGAATCACAAGTAACAATAACTTTGCTGATCCAAAAGTCTGTTGAGGGCGGCTTGTTTCAAACTGTTCCCGATTTACGAAAAAAGGATACCGACGATTATTCAATGTTAAGCGCCGTCCTGAAAGGATCTGATTCTGGCGTAGTTACATTAGATGTTGAACCGGGTGATCTGCTCATATTTGCAGGATTCTATTCGTTACATCGCGTTACACCAATTAAAGGGAAAACTACAAGGTACGTCGGCACATTATGTTACAAGGATAAACCCAATGTGATGAATAGTCCTGAAGTTCAGAAATTATTTTATGGACGTGTGAATCAAGGGTGATATCCAATTCGCAAATTCAGGAATTTTCTGAAAATGGCGCCATCCTGCTCAAGAATGCTTTTGACCTTGATTGGCTAGACATATTGGGCGAGGGTATAGAGAAAAACCGCAAGGATCCGGGACCCTATGCATGCCAATACACCCCGCAAGATGATGAGGGTGATTTTTACGATGATTATTGTAACTGGGGCCGTTTTAAAGAGTATAAAGATTTTGTATTCAATTCTCCCGCCGCGGAAATTGCCGGCCGCTTAACTCAATCTTTTGAGATGCGGATTTTTCATGAACATGTACTTGTGAAGGAACCGAAAACTGCAGAGCCCACTCCTTGGCATCATGATCAGCCCTATTATTGCGTGGATGGTGAACAGGTGTGCAGCATTTGGCTGCCCTTAGATCCTGTCCCTAAAGAATCGGGGTTGGAATTTGTTGCCGGATCTCATCTTTTTGGAAAAATGTTCATGCCCATCAAATTCCTGACCTTGAGTGACTACAACTATCCCCCCGGGAGTTTTGATGCGATTCCAGACATTGATGCGCATAGGAGCGAATTCAAGATCTTGTCATGGGACATGGAACCGGGGGATTGTATTGTATTTCATTTTAAATCTCTCCATTCAGGAAAAGGGAACCCCCATAGTCGGTTAAGGAGAAGAGCCTTTTCGTCCCGATGGATAGGGGATGATGCAGTTTTTGCTGAACGGCCCGGAGAAACTTCGCCACCCTTTCCGGAATTAAAATCCTTTAAACAGGGTGACCTATTGGACCATCCACTATTTCCTGTGTGTTGGACAAAATAATTTTTATTGTTTTAACCTTATTAATTCACTAGCCATTAAGTTCGTGAAGTGTCACGAAGAAAAAGTGAAAAATATGTGCTTTAAAGACTTGATGTTTAACATCTTTGGAGCCCCTTTGCCTGTACCGTAATTTTCCTGTCAATATTTAAGCGATATATTTTTTATTATGAGCAAAGGATTACCCAATAGAGATACAGATTTTTCCGCATGGTACAACCAGGTTGTAAAACGCGCTGATCTGGCTGATCACGGTCCCGTGAAAGGAACCATGGTTATCAAGCCTTACGGCTTCCAACTCTGGGATAATATTAAAGAATCATTTGATAAAATGATCAAAGCCACAGGTCATGTGAATGCCTATTTCCCGCTCTTTATTCCAAAATCATTTTTGGCCCGGGAAGCGCAACACGTGGAAGGATTTGCAAAAGAATGTGCTGTGGTGACGCATACACGTCTCAAATTCGATGATGAGCACGGTATTGTGGTGGACCCGGAATCGAAATTAGAAGAAGAGATTATTGTACGCCCAACATCGGAAACAGTGATTTGGTCCATGTATAAAAAGTGGATCCAATCTTATCGAGATCTGCCTGTGCTTATCAATCAATGGGTCAATGTAGTTCGGTGGGAAATGCGGACGCGGTTGTTTCTTCGCACATCCGAATTTTTATGGCAGGAGGGGCATACAGCCCACGCTACGGAAAAAGAAGCCCAACAAGAAACACTGAATATCCTGGAACTCTACCGCCAATTGGCGGAAGATTATTTGGCAATGCCGGTACTCACAGGATTAAAGACGGAATCAGAGAAATTCGCTGGGGCGGTCAAAACCTACTGCATCGAAGCTATGATGGGAGACAAGCGGGCACTTCAGGCTGGCACATCTCATAATTTGGGACAAAATTTTGCTAAAGCGTTTGATGTTACTTTTCAAACCAAAGATAATAAAGAAGAATTGGTTTGGGCAACCAGCTGGGGTGTCAGTACACGTCTTGTGGGTGCTGTGATCTTAACACACGGTGACGAAAAAGGTCTCCGCTTGCCACCGAAGATCGCACCGATTCAGGTAGTCATTATTCCTATTTCCCGCAATGAAGAACAGGAAAAAATGGTGAAAGATTATCTCGACCCCATTGTTGAATCTTTAGAGAGCGCTGATGTTCGTGTTCACCAGGATTGGACAGATAGATCTCCGGGATTCAAATTTAATGAATGGGAAATGAAGGGGGTGCCCCTGCGGATGGAAGTGGGTCCAAGAGATGTAGAAAATAGAAATGTGGTTTTAGCGCGACGGGACACAGGAGATAAATCATTTTTATCCAAAGATGAAGCTGTTGCAAAAATTCCTGATTTGTTGGATGAGATCCAAGATGGACTTTTCCAGCAAGCATTGAAATTCCAGCAGGAAAACACCCACAATATTTCAACCTATGACGACTTGAAAAAAGTTATTAAAGAAGGTGGGTTTGTTCGTTGTGGTTGGGACGGGACTGACGAAACAGAAGCAAAGGTGAAAGAAGAAACCAAAGCCACCATCCGCTGTATTCCAATGGACGAAGATCCGGAAGGATTAACTTGTGTTTATTCCGGCAAGCCTGCTAAGCATGAGGTGATTTACGCCAAAGCGTATTAGGCACTTTACTTTTTTAGACCACCCCTTTCGTCCCCCCCCTCATATGAAGAGGGGACAAAAGGGGTGGTCAAGATTATAAAAAATTCCCATGATCATCCATACACCCGCCATTGTATTAAAATCATTCCCCTACGGTGATACATCTCTCATCGCCCGCTGTTTTTCTGAAGATAAGGGCAAGATCAGTCTTATCATTAAAGGTGCCCGTTCGCGAAAATCCCCTAAATCTGCCCAGTTCCAACCCTTGAGTTATGTGGATGTGATCTACTATAATAAACCCAGCCGGGAATTGCAGGTGTTATCCAAGGTCAATTTCCGGGAATCCTGGCCCAAAATACTGGAAGACCTTCGATCCGTTACGCTCTCCATGGCCATTTTGGAAATGACGGAGAAAACCCTATTGGATGAAGACCCGCATCCGGGGTTATTCAAGGCGCTTGTAGATACATTACGGGCATTCAACGAAAAGAAAGCAGACCCCAATATTTTATTCTGGTTCTATGAATGTGCGCTTCTGACCCACCTTGGATTTCAACCCAACTTAGATAAACGGGACTTCCCCGGACTTACATTAACAGATCCCAATGCCGGTCCAAATAGCGGATTAATTCTTGCCAGTTTACTGGCTGAAGATATTGAAAATCTCCCCACAGATGAAGTGACACCCTTGGATCGAAAAATCATAGGCGATTATTTATGGACATCCCTTCGGTATCATTTCGATGGGCTCGCCAAGATCAAATCCATGGATGTGGTGCGCAAGATCTTGGCGGATTAGATCATGGTTCACGGGAGGCTTACACAGGAAAATGGCGCATCTTTTATTTTGGATGAAAACGGTATGCGCCATTTTGAAAACCGTATTATTTGGGACGGCTATCTCAATCACTGGAGAGGACAAAATGTTTTTGCCAGAGAATTAACACAGCGGGATTACGATAAGGGCGAACCCATTATAATCATTTGGCCTGATGAACTTAATCCGGACAAACCTTTTATTGATCTTTATTACAATGAGCGGCTCATTAAATATGTCGCCTCACTTCTGGGACATACAGCCATCAATGTGAATGGCTCCATTTTCAATTTTTCCCATCTCATGAATGAGAATGAGATCATGGTGAAAGAAGAATATTTTTATCGTCCTGCTCTGGGGGAATTTGCGCCGTCACCCAATAATGGCGTGTTTGAGATCCTGGAAGATGGCAGGGCGTTTTATGACAAATTTGGACGAAACTTCATGCGGACGATCCATCGGATCCGCGTGTTTGGGTTAGATACGGAAAAATTCATGGCTGTTTTAAAACAAAGTTTGGAAGACATTCTAAACACACCACCGAATCCAAAAGAACCGGAGAAGTACAGGGATTTCAATATGGTATCCAACAATTGTGCTACCGTGATACAAGATGCTTTCAATGATTGCGGATTTCCAAAAGTGCGGGGGCGATTTCCCCGGGACCTGTTTGTCAGTGTGGCGTATACTCTTTTTAATTCATCTGGGTTGGATGTGACCTATACAACTCTGCCGCAACTTACCGTATCGGAAGCGCCGAAGAGCGTTCTATCACCTTTGGTAAATCCAAGGAACTATTTCCGTTTGAGGGAATTACGTATATTCGAGAGTTCATGAGATTTCAATTTCAATCAGATCCTGGGCAGTTTTCCTATAAACCGGCCCTGTTCACAGACGCCATCAAAATATTGGTTTCTGTGAATTTCGGAATCTTTTTACTTCAAACTATCGCCAAGACAGAGAGCCTATTCTTCCCCCTGTTTGGACTTGTACCAAAACTGGTCTGGTCAGAATTCATGCTTTGGCAGCCATTCACTTATCTTTTTTTCCATGGGGGTGTATGGCATGTACTTATCAATATGTTTGTCCTGTGGATGTTCGGTAGTGAATTGGAACGAATCTGGGGTAAAGAACATTTCCTGAAATTTTATTTTTGTACCGGTGTAGGCGCAGGACTTGTGACCATGCTATTTGGACTCAACTCCATGACCCCGATCGTGGGCGCCAGTGGAGCTGTCTATGGTATCCTTCTCGCCTATGGACTCACTTACCCGAACAGGACCGTTTATCTCTATGGTATCATTCCTATCAAATCACTTTTGTTTGTGATCGGGATCGGTGTGATCGCATTTATGTCATCTTTTGATAATGTATCGCAGATCAGTCATCTCACCCATCTTTCCGGTATGGTCATTGGTTATTTGATGCTGAAACGCCCCATCCGCTGGCATGATCTCTGGTTTTCCATCCGCAAGAGGACCCTAGAGTACAAAATTCAGCAGGAAGAAAAGAAGATATCTCATCAGCAGGCAATCGAACGGGATATTGATCGCATCCTGGACAAGATCAATCGCGAAGGATTTGACAGCTTAAGCGAAGCAGAACACGATAGATTGTATAAAGGGAGCCAATCCCTTTCCCGTACCAAGAAAAAAGATTGATTCACCTATTTGCTAAAGTCTTAACTTTACCGAGACACAATTAATCTTATATTAACCCGTTGTGAATATTAGACTTTTTGTGCAAAATAAATGATGAAAACACACATTATATTTACCAATCACACACTATGGAATGGATTGACTGTACTTCGACAACGCTCAGCACAAGTGTCAATTCATGCATCAACACCGTTGATGCGGTCCAAAATAATAACAACTTGAATAAATTTAGAAAAAATCATTCGATTCCAATTACTATGCACAACGGTTTTTATTAATAAAATATGGACAGTAATAAAGGTACAACAGACTTGGGAACCTTGATCGGTTTGCTAGCAGGCATGACCATCATCGTCATCGGCATTTTGCAAAGCGGTGGTAAATTATTTTGGTTCTTTAATTTCAATTCTCTTCTCATTGTTGTTGGCGGCACGTTTGCTGCAACGATGGTGAATCTCCCCTTGAATGCGGTTAAGAACGTATTTAATATCCTAAAAAATGTCTTTAAAGGGGAAGACTACGACTATGTAGGCATCATTAACGAGATCGTGGAAAAAGCGCAAAAGGCGCGCACGGACGGATTGTTATCCCTTGAAGCAGATCTGCCGAATATGCGGGAAGGCTTTTTCAAGAATGGCATCGAATTGGCAATCAATGAACGTGAATCATCCCGGCTCCGTACGTTTCTGAATCTTGAAATGAATAATATTGCCAGCCGTCATATTGCCGGTCAGGAATTGTTTTTATACATGGGCTCTTACGCACCGGCATTTGGGATGCTGGGCACGGTTCTGGGTCTTATTGTGATGATGAATAATTTCGCCGGCGGAGACATCAGTTCTGAAATATCCGCATCTTATGACATTGCAGACAGATTTGCCGAACTTCTATCGGGAATGGGACTTGCACTGATTACCACCTTTTATGGTGTCTTCATGGCGAATATGATTTTTCTGCCCATCGGTGGAAAATTGAAACGCAGATCCGAAAATGAAATGATGCTTAAAAGTATTGTGGTTGAAGGCATCATTAGTATCCACGCCCGGGAACATCCTATTTTGATCAAAGAAAAATTAATGACCTTTGTGCCATCTTTTGTGCGCTATCAACCGGAAAAAATCGTGACCAAAAGTAACCCCAAATCTTCCTTGTCAACCATCAAAGAAAAGATGGAAGAACGAAAGGAAGAAAACGACAATATCGAATAAATAGATGCCGCACTTTCGTCGTCCCGTCAACATGGATGAACGCAAAGCCAAGGCAACGGCCTGGGCGCTCACGTTCGCCGATATGGTCACCCTGCTTCTGACCTTTTTTGTATTATTACTGGTGATCCTGAATGATGCTGAAAAGCATGTTGATGCTGTCATCAATAAGCTGTTGGATAAAACCTATGCAAAAATGAATCAAAACTTGAGTTCTGAGAATATATCTGTGGATAGAGTCACAAAAGGGATCAAGATCACTATTCGCGGGAATTTGTTTAAATCCACTTCTGCCGATGTGGAACCGGAGTATTACCCTGTAATCCATCAAATAGGCAGGATCATTCGGGAGTCAGAAGTCATCAATATATTTGATGATGAAAGTTATACCAATTTACTGGATATGATTCACAAGCAGGGATCTCAATTGAATGTGGAAGTGCGGTGCGAGGGCCATACCGATGATGAAAAGTTACCCCCCAATGCTGATTATCCCAGTAATTGGGAATTATCTGCTGCACGATCACTCAACCTGGTGCGGTTCATATGTAAATATGCAGCCATGCCTGAGAAATATTTTTCTGCCATGGGATATGGGGAGTTCCGTCCTATTATTGATGTGAAATCAATTTCCAATATTGCGGAAAAGGAAAAAGCACGGGCCGTGAACCGTCGGGTAGAAATTTATTTAGATGCTTTCCTGAAAAAGAAGATGATATCCGAAATAGAAATAAATGTATAATCCTTATTTGGATTTTAGGTCTTTAGCCTCTTTTTTCTGAATAACCTTAAAAACCTTTTCTCCGGGCTTCGCCATCCGGAATCGTTCTCTCGCTAATTTTTCAATATACTCCAAGTCGTTTTCAAGCCGATTTTTTTCGGCGATTAATTTTTCCCTGTTTTCCCGAAGTTGTGTAATGTGTGTCTGAACTTGTTCTCTTTCCCGTTTGAGTTTATAAAGCTGGAATATGCCATGATCGCCAAATATGAAAATGATCAAAAGGGTTACTCCGATCAGCAATAAAACACCTCGCACGAATTTACGTTGTGTTTCCGCAACTTGTTGCCGTACCGCCCTGGGACGATTGTGCCGTTTCATTTTATCATAACGGGTCATTTCGTTTTACCAAGCATCCCCATGCCCGCTAATTTTGCAGCAGCACCTAATTCTTCTTCAATTCTCAATAATTGATTGTATTTACAAATTCGATCGGTCCGGGATGCTGATCCCGTTTTGATCTGTCCCATACCCATGGCCACTGCAAGATCCGCAATGGTCGTATCTTCTGTTTCTCCAGAGCGATGTGAGATCACAACACCAAATCCAGCATTTCTTGCCATTTCCACCGCCTGGATTGTTTCAGTCACCGTGCCGATCTGGTTGAGCTTAATGAGAATCGAATTCATGCTTTTCTCATCGATAGCCCGCTGCAGCCGAGTCATGTTGGTGACGGTCAGGTCATCCCCAACGATCTGGATCTTGGAGCCCAATTCTGCAGTAAGGTGGCTCCAGCCTTCCCAGTCATCTTCATGAAGTCCGTCTTCAATGGAAACGATGGGATATTTTTCTGCTAGTGAGCCCAGGTAATGCACCATTTCTTCGGAAGAAAGAGAACGCCCTTCCGATTCCAGGTTGTATTTTCCATTGTCATATATTTCGCTGGCAGCCACATCCAGTGCAAGGTAGATATCTCGTCCGGTTTTATATCCCGCTTTTTCAATGGCTTCCAAAATCATTTCAACCGCTTCTTCGTTGGATGACAGATTAGGCGCGAAGCCACCCTCATCACCTACAGACGTATTCAGGCCTTTTGATTTTAAAACAGATTTTAAGTGGTGGAAGATTTCTGTGCCCATTCTTAATGCTTCAGAAAATGTGGTGGCACCAAATGGCAAAACCATAAATTCCTGGATATCCACCGTATTATCTGCGTGGCTTCCGCCATTTAAGATATTCATCATGGGCACGGGGAGTGTTTTTGCATCATCACCGCCTAAATAATGATAAAGTGGTCTGCCGGTTACTTTTGCCCCTGTATGGGCAGCCGCCATGGATACACCTAAAAGTGCGTTGGCACCCAAGTTGGATTTATTCTCGGTGCCGTCCAGGTCGATCATAAGTTGGTCGATCTCAACTTGTTTCGTTACCTCCATCCCTTTCAGCGCATCGGCTATAGATGAGTTAATATGCGTCACCGCAGTCCGCACGCCCTTTCCTAAATAGCGATTTTTGTCTTTATCTCTCAGTTCAATGGCTTCATGATCGCCGGTGGATGCACCAGAGGGAACTGCCGCCCGGCCCATGATCCCATTTTGTAAAGTGATATCAACTTCCACAGTTGGGTTGCCGCGGGAATCCAAAATTTCCCGTGCATGAATTTTTTCAATAGCAGAATTCAAGAATAACTCCTGTAAATTAGGCAACCAAATTAGATTTGACGGCAACCACCATTCAATAGATATAACTCAAATTTATTAGCGCGGAACAACCCACAGAGTTTCTCCATATAATCTGGCTTCATGTTCAAATTCAAGCAATATACTAAAGATAATGAATCACAATGGGATCAATTTGTTCCCACAGGAAATAACGGGACACTATTTCATTTGCGTGAATTCCTGAATTATCATCCGGAAGGCAGATTTAAGGACCACAGCATCCTCATTGAAAAGAAAGAAAACCTGTTTTCCGTGTTCCCGGCTGCCGAACAGGATTTGGATAACAAACGGTTTTTAGTCTCCCATCCCGGTTCTACTGTTGGATCATTTGTTGTCCCGGAAAACCTTTCCATCGCCGATGCCATGTCCATGTCAGAAGCATTGGTCGATTACGCAAGAGAAAATGACTTCGCGGGTATCCGGATTACTGTCCCTCCAACATTATACCAAAGCCGACTGTCCAATTATATGGATTTTGCATTTTTCAAACAGGGGTTTACTTATGCGAAACGAGATGTTACCAGTATCCTGTTTTTAGAAGATTCATTGGAAAAAAATCTTGCAAAATTCCGATCTTCTCACCGTCGTGCTGTGAGAAATGCACAAGATAAAGGCGTTGTGGTTCGGCAGTCCAATGACTTTGATTCCTTCTATCGCATATTGGAACAGAACCTGAATATTCGTCACGGCGTAACGCCAACCCATACATTGGAAGAATTGAAGGATATCCACGCCAGGTTCCCGGATAAGGTAAATCTGGTTGTTGCATTCGTGGATGGAAAGATGGTGGCTGGTGTTGTGAATTTTATCGTTAACGAGCATGTTGTGCTGGCGTTTTATATTAGTCATGATGAAGCATTTCAGGAATATCGTGCTGTGAATCTTTTATTCTATTCTATTTTTGATTGGGCCATTCAGCAGGGCTTTAAGATCTACGATTTTGGAACCTTCACCGTGAATGAAGAGCCTAATATGGGCTTAGGGCGATTCAAGGAAAATTTCGGTGCCAGCGGTGTTTTCCGGGATACAATTGAACTGAAATTGAAATGATCTATGTCCATTAAGGAACTTGGCAAACAATCCTTAGTCTATGGTGTGGGGCACATTCTTGCCCGGCTCGTCACCTTTCTATTACTCCCATTATATACCCACGTCTTTTCCCAAGAAGAATATGGGGTCATTTCTCTGGCTTACGCTTTCATGGGCATAACTCTGATCTTGTACCGCTATGGCATGGATACGGCATTGATGAAATTTGCCATTCAGAAATCGGGTGCTGACCGTACGAGTTACATTTCAACTCTCATTACGCTTCAGATGGGCTCCAGCCTCATAATCTCAGGGATTTTATATGCACTGCGGGAAACTATTTCTGTCTCACTTTTAGGTGTGGATGAGCCGCACTGGGTGGCCCTGTTAGCCGGAATTCTGTTTTTGGATGCGATGTGGAATTTGCCGGTACTTATCCTGCGTACGGAAGAAAAACCATTTCCATTTATTGGATTTGGACTCCTGAATGTAGGGCTGTCCCTGGGATTAAATATCCTGTTTGTCCTGAAATACCAATGGGGAGTTGAAGGTGTTCTCTTGGCGAATCTTTGTGCCTCCGGCGCGTTGTTTATTTTGACTTTCCCAATTGTTCTGAAACGAATCAATTTGGGCGCCATTAACCAGCCCACATTAAGAGTAATCTTAAAATTTGGGCTGCCCTTTTTCCCGGCGGGCATTTTAAATATGATCATGGAATTGGCCGATCGGTATATCCTGATGTGGCTAGCGGATACAACCAGTGTTGGACTGTATTCCGCGGGATATAAACTGGGCTTGTTGGGATTGATTGTTGTAACGGGATTCAATATGGGCTGGACACCCTATTTCCTAAAGCGCGGGAAACAACCGGGTGCGAGACATGAATTTGCCCACGTGGCCACAATATTTTTAGGGTTGCTGGGTTTTGTTATTGTCGTCTTTAATATTTGGGTCCCGGAAATCATGCGCATTTCGCTGGGTGGACGAACTTTAATAGGACCGGAATTTTGGGAGGCGCAACAGTTGGTGGGAATCATTTTATTGGCCTATTTCTTTTTCGGAGCTTATGTGATCCAACTCCCAGGTGTATTCATAAAGGAGTTAACGAATTGGGTTGTAGGTTTCCGTGCCGTGGGCGCCATAGTGAATGTTGTGCTCAACATAATCCTAATTCCAATTTATGGGGTGGAGGGTGCTGCCTGGGCCACGGTCCTGGCTCACCTTTGCATGAGCATTTCTATCTGGGTGAGAACTCGGAACGCCTATCCCATACCCTATAATATTTATGCGTGGGTCTTTCCACTGATGTTTATCGGGTTGTCCTTTTTGGTGAGCGGAAACATTGCTCCGCGATTGCTACTGACCCTTGCCTATGTGCCTATGTGGTTTTTATTGGCTTTGAACTCTGAAGAAAAACAGATCGTGCGAACATTGCTGCAATGATTACCATCGTTTCCTGCCACCATTTCCCCGATGATGAACGTGTGTACCACCGGGAATTGTTGACTCTAAAAAAATTGGGCCAACCAATACAATATTTCACAAGATCAAATTCAGAATTGGATATATCTGATGATTTGGTAAGGCATAAAAATTGTCCGGCGAAAGAATTTTCCATAAAGGAATATATAACTTTTTTAAAAAACGCCTTCCTGGAAACACCGCCTACAATTTTTCATTTTCATGAATATGACCTGCTGCCCCTGGCCCGGTTAGCAAAACTCAGGTATGATTCAAAAGTGATCTACGATGTTCACGAAGACATTCGGTTTTTGGGTGAAACATTTTCCACCCGCCACCCCTTTTTAAGGAATTTTTTGATCTCCATACGAACCATGAAAGAACAATATCATTTGGAATGCGTGGACCGGGTTGTATTGATCAACCCGATTATTAATGAATGTGTTTTTAAAGATAGGGGTTTTGATCCGATTATATTACAGGGTTTCCCATCCAAAACATCCGTATCGGATAATCAAAACGATGGGCGCAGAGGCAATACGATCCTTTACCTCGGTCATTTGGGTCCGGAACGGGGCATTCGGGAATTGGTGGAATCCATTCAAATGGTTCGAAATATCATTCCGGATGTTTCTTTAATACTTTTGGGCACCTTTCGAACGCCGGAATTTCAAGATGTAATTTTATCCCTTATCAAAAAACAAGATCTTTCAGACAATATAAAATGGATACCCCAAGTACCACATGAAGCGGTGTGGAATTATTTAAATGAGGCAGCCATTGGGGTTATTCCCTTCCGTAAGAATCCCCTAACGATGAATAATACACCCACAAAATTATTTGAATTCATGGCCGCAGGCTGCGGGATTGTTACCTCGGATCTGCCACCAATCCGGTATCATGTTCGTGATTCAGTACAGTGGTCAGACCCTGAGTCGTCACAAAGTATTGCAGATGGCATTTTAAGGATAATAAATAATCCTGAAATGTTGGTAAAACAGTCAACTCAAAATCGTGAATTGATAAAAGGCCAATATCACTGGGAATGTATAGAATCCGTTTTACTCGACCTTTATAGAAGTCTAGGATTTTCAGCATAGTATATAACAGTAATGAAGATCCTATACATTTCTCCAGAAAACACCGTTGGAACCCTCACTTTGTGGAAAAAGGAACATGAATCTCGAGGAAATGATTGTCGGACCGTAACCTTTTTTAGGTCACCCAAGAATTTTGAAGAAGATATTTGCTTAGACCTGCCTTTTAATTTTACAGGGAAAAGAATGGCTGCACTTCGAAATTTTATCTATAAACAATACAGGGGAGAAGAAGGGTACTTTAAAGAGAAAGAAGGTTACCCCCCGGTTTGGCGGTCCGAAGGGTGGTTTGATGTACTATTTTTCAAATTGAAGGATTGGTTGTGGCGCCCGATTGTGGAACAAGCCATCCAGGATTACCAGTTATATGATTTTGATGTGGTTCATTTTGAGAGTGGATCGGATTTTTTAAAGAATGAATTCTTTGTCAAGGGACTCAATGCACGGGGAAAAAAGATCATTGCTCATTATCATGGGGAAGATTTGCGGGCAAGGGGCGTCATGCCCATTATTGATACCTTATCTGATTTGAATTTGACCAATGAGGTGGATCTTCTGGAAAAACACCCAAAGATTGAATACCTTTTTTTACCTTTTGATACATTTCAATTTTCTCCGTCAGTCTCACTTAATGAAAAAATTCGTGTAGCTCATGCACCCACAAACCGATTTTACAAAGGGTCTGATAAAATTATTTCTGTCTGCGAAAAATTGGTATTGGAAGGAATAGTTGATTTTGATTTAATTGAAAACTTGCCACACGTTACAGCACTGGAACGAAAAGCAAAATCTGATATTTTCATTGATCAAATTGGGGATAAAGGAGGTTGGGGCTATGGTATGAATTCTGTGGAATCATTATCCATGGGAATTTGTACTTTGACAGAAATCAATGATAAATACAATTCATTTATACTAGATCACCCATTTGTGAATGTGAATCAGAATAATTTTGAATCTATTTTAAGAGATTTATCTCAAGACAGACAAAAAATTGAAGCAAAAGGAATAGATGCAAGAAATTGGGTGGTAAAAAACCATGATATAACACACGTGTCGGAAAAATTATATCAATATTATAAAAATATGGAACTACCCGTATGAATGGACAAGTTTATAATCCATATTTTATTTTTTGGTCGCGTATCATTAGCACCCTGATTTGGCCTTTTTACTTCTTTTGTAATTTGTATAGAAAATCATACTCACTCAATGATGAAAACATAAATGCAATTCTCATTTGTCAATATCACCGTATTGGCGATGTTTTACTCATCGCCCCCGTATTGAGATCCTTAAAAATAAGATATCCCCAGGCACATTTAACATTATTGTGTTGTCAAGATGCTGAAATTTTAGCTCGCGATCTGGAATTAGCCGATGAAGTAATAGGCATTGAAATTCCATGGACGAACTGGGACTGGTCCCTTTTTAAATGGCTGAAGGTTCGATCCATAGCAAGGAATTTTAGAAAACAAAATATCGATATTGCGATTGATTTCAAGGGAGACCTGCGTAATAGTTGGTTTCTTTGGCACGTCCAGCCCAAAATGAGTCTCGGTTATACTGATACAGGTGGATCTTTTTTTTATACGCATCCAAAACCATTCCCTGCCGGTGTCCATCAAACAGAACGATCCTTGCAATTAATATCCCATCTTGGATGTGATTCCAAAATGATGGATGAAAAAAAATCTATTTACCACGATCAAGGCTTTATCGTATTTCACGCTGGGGGAACTGATCCAAAAAGATCGTGGCCAGAAAAAAAATGGGTGGAATTAGCGGAATCACTCTCGAGAGATCATAAAATTGCAATTGTAAAAACACCTGAAACAGGACCTGTAATTCGACGAATGAAAGAAAGGAAATTGCGAGTAGAAATCTTTGAAGGGGATCTAATCGCATTTAAGCAATGGTTAAAGAATCAGAAGATGCTTATTGGCATTGATTCCATGCCAGGGCACTTGGCGGCTTATCTCGGAATTCCCGTCATTTCCATCTTTGGTTCACAAGATCCTAATTTGACGTGCCCTCTTGGTAAATGGACAACAATTATTCACCCAGACATACCGTGTCACCATCAACGAGATCACTGGAGATTATGTGCAAAATGCATGGCATCTATTGACGGTGAAAAAGTTTCATCAGCGGTTGTAGATCTGATTTCAAGAGTAAAGAATAGGCAGTAAATAAAAATATTGCCTATATAGACTTTGTTTGTAAATTCGGCAAATCAAAAGGGGTTGGCTCTTAATTCCACGAATAAAAAAGGTCAATCTAATAAAAGGACGGAGACAGTAAGTTACCGTTCTTGCTAAAGAATCAAACCAAGGAGGTATCGGCATGGCTGATGTGAACTCAACCGTACAAAACGCAGCATCTGGAATAATTGGCGTAATCAAGGCACTTATTGTGTTATTTGTTTTCGTTAACATTGTTTATTCCACAGGATTTGACCCTATTGGTGGAATCGTAGATCTGGTAAACACGTTCCTGGATGGTGGTTTTGCCGGACTGCTGGCTCTGCTGGTTTTTCTCTCGTTTCTGGGATAATCACACAGGAATTACATGGGGTCTTGGTTCACCCTGACCCCGTTGCCTGACAACAGGAGGAAACTATGCTGAAAGGTGCGTTGCAGACCGTTAACGGGTGGCTTGAACAAATCACAGATTTGCTCAAGACTCTAGTCGTCATAGGTATCGTTGTAGGAATTTTGTTTGATGACTTCTTCGGAGTTATTGGCGGATTGGGTAGAATTATGGCTCAATTCGGAGATGCAGGGTTCGCAGGGATACTTGCCCTGATGATAATCGTTATGTGGTACGAAAAGAAATAGCGCGAATTTCAAATCCGCTGTTGCGCCCCGGTTATTCCGGGGCGCATTCATTTAAAGACCTCATGGCCAAATATCGACTCACGTGCCATGTAACCTATGCCATACTGATTTACTGTATGGTATTTTTTTACCCTAAACAACTATACGGAGCATTTGAATCTGAATCGCTGTCCCCACTTCAAAATGCTGCGGGTTCAATACCATTTTCTATTCACCCTAACTCCTTGGGTGTGCTATCCGACCCAACAATTATTTCTGTTAATCGATCTCTATTTGGCGCTGGAAGCCTCAACCGAAAATTCGGTTTAAAATCACTCACTGAATCTCTCTTTGTGGTTGGGGGGAATTTCCAAGATTTTGGTGTTGGACTTGGCGTGTCTCGATTTGGTAATCCCAACTATCAAGAAACATTGGTTTCAATTCTGGGCACTAAAAATTATAAAGAACTGGTTCAACTTGGAATCTCTCTTAATATGTATCAATTAAGGATCTCAAATTATGGACAAGCTTGGGCGATTGGTTCAAGGATCAGTATAAGATATACCATGGGAGCCAAAGTTGAAACAATGATGTCTTATTTAAATGCAAATCGTCCTGTGATTGGACAATCCAAGGAAAAACTTCCCCAAGTGATATCAGCGGGCATTTTGGTAAGACCGAATGAAAAAATCACTGGACAAGCATCTCTCGTCCAGGATACTGAATTTCCAATCAGTGTTCGCTTTGGGATGATCTATAAATTGCTCGACCAAATGGATATTGCAATTGGCAAGATCCAACAGCCTAATATTTTTACGACAGGAGGATGTATAAACTGGAAAAATTTTCGAATCGAATTTAGTTACCTTTTTTATGCGGATCTTGGCTTCATCACTTATCAGACTGGTATTAATTACACTCATATTCCATAAAGTCTCTTTTAGTCAATATGAGGTTTTTGAGGCCTTTGATCCGGAAAAAACACTACCGGAGTCGGACCTTGTTATTCTCAATAATGCCAAGGCTTTACACCAATCACTCACACCAGAATCTGCTTTTCTTTTATCCCAACTTTCTTTTTTAAGCCATGAAGAGGTTCATGCTTTAGGGCAGGTCTCTGCAGGTGAATTGAACAATCTTGATCATTATCAGCGGCTGAAAATGCTCTCCGAAGAACTTTGGAAAGGCAAAAATGAATTAAATATCCAGGGGTCATTTATTCATAGAATTAATAGGACGGAGGGCGTTCAATATAAATGGTTTGGTGATTTGAATTTTGAACAATTTAGAATTGGCCTTTTTGGTGAAAGAGATGCGGAAGAAATAAACATTCTTGATCATTATTCGGTGTTTTTGAAAACAAAGTATCAAGACTACGATTATACCATCGGTAATTTCCAGATGCTGGTTGGACATGGATTGATCAGTTGGCGGTCCATGTCGGTTAAATCGGATTTTGGGTCAATCAATTCTGCTTTACGCCGCGGAAGAGGGATACAACCCTTCAGGTCCGGGCATGAATCTTGGGCCTATCGCGGGTTAGGATGGCAACAACCCATGGGCCGCGGTCAACTTTCGGCAGGGATCTCCCATAGGAAAATTGATGGCTCAATCGAAAATAATCACATCAATATTTCAAATGTTGGGCTTCATGTCTCGGATACCCAAATTAAAAATCGTGGTAATATTTCAGAAACAATTGGGATTGCTGACTGGGAAACAACAATTCCAAATGGATTAGCAGGGTTTGTGGTTGGCGGTGGTGCCTGGACCGATAATAACAAAGATCATTTTTCGAATCTAGCGTCATCGGTTTATGGTAATTACAAAGTCTCAAATTTGACTCTTTTTTCTGAATTGGCCGTTACGTCCCAGAATAAAAATGCAATAATAGGCGGGGGAAGAATGAAGCATGATTCATTTTATTATGGAATCGTATTTCGAAAAATTGACAATGATTATTTTGCATTACGGGATAATGGGTTTCGAAACTGGAATAATAAAGAATTCGGGGAAACTGGCGTTTTGCAGGAACTTCGATTCCAATTTGATAAAATCAAGGTGAATGTGTATTCTGATATGTTTAGAAGGTTGGAAAAATCAAAGGGGGAGTTTAAAAGAAACGGTCATGAAACCGGCATTAGCTTGGAACAAAAATTCAATCCAACTTTATGGATTCAAACAAAACTAAAGATTCAGGAAGCATCCTCAGAAAATTATGGTTATGTTGATTATAATTTTTCTTCTGTCCCCGTTTCTACATTTAAAACGACCATTAAGTGGAAACACGATAGAAATCATTCATTCCAATGTCAACTCCAGGAAAAACATAACCAAAATGGGAGTCCTTCCAGTTGGGGAGTGCAATTAAGGAGCAAGCATTCTTTGAATCATTGGTCTGTAAAATGGTATTGGGTGACTGTAAAAATAGAGGGCAGATCATGGCTGTATTATTGGGATGTGAATTTGCCCGGAGAAATGAAAAGTAAAGTTTTCACTCGGCATGGTCACTATTTAGGGAATGTTGTATCCTACCAAACCAGCAGCAGAAGCGAGATCCATCTGCGCATTTCAACAGCATGGCAGACGTGGGATTTTGATGTCTTTCCAATTGTTAGGGGCGCCCTGCAAATAAATATCTCAATATGATGTCATTTCATTGTTTGTGTTCAAATTGACAAGATAAATTCATCCCGATGTTTTTCAGCAGAATCACCCCACTCCTTTTCCTAACCAGTGTACTCTGGGGCGAGATTCACGTTTTTAACCGCAGTTCCGGGACTGAATCAGAAATAAGAACGCTTTTAGACTCCAAGAAACTATATATATCAGCAAAGGACCTTTCCCAATCTTTGTCGTCCAAACTGTATGAAAACGCTGAACGAAAAAAACTGGTTTTATATATCACCGGCAAAAAGGTCAAAATTTCCGGGAATACCAGTTTTATTATGATTGATGATCAGCCTTATCAAATGTCCCAGATAACACGAGTAGAACCCCATGACCTTTATGTACCGGCAGAAGATTTCCTGAATATTTTAAAATCAACTGTCCTCCCTGGGATAAATTTCGATCGGAAGAAAGAATTTCTGGATATTGATGTGATCCGGTTCAATATCACCGGTATCAGTATTGATGTAAAATCCAATGGAACCATCATTCGGTTGAACACCCGTAAACCATTTTCAGAGCGAAATATCAGTTCATTCATCAATAGACATGGCTGGTATTATTTGACGGTTGTCGGGGCGATGGTAGATACAACAAGTATTAACAATGGGTTGGCTCGTGGGGTCATTCGCAGGATTGAATCGGATCAAATTGGTGAAACCGCCCAAGTGGCTTTTAAACTGGGCTCAAAAGTCATTAGCCATGAGTGGTATCAAAGTTTGGATCCCAACGAAATTGTGATCACCCTCCGAACACCCTTGGGGAAAATAGAGGAACGTATTGAAAATGTAAAAGAGAGGCAACGTTTGGACACGGTTGTCTTGGATGCTGGTCATGGCGGAAAGGATCCAGGTTCCCGCGGGAAATATGGCACAAAGGAAAAGGATGTTGTGCTTGATATCACCAAACGGATCGGGCGCCTATTAGAGAAAAATACCAGGATCAAGGTTATTTATACACGGGATGAAGATGTATTTGTACCCCTGATCAAACGGACCAAAATAGCGAATGATGCTGATGGAAAGGTGTTTGTGAGTATTCACGCCAATTCCAACAATAACCGCAAGGTACAGGGATATGAAACATATTTGTACAGCTTGGCAAAAAGTGATGATGCCATTGAAGTAGCATCTCGGGAAAATTCAGTCATTCAGTTTGAAGAAAAAGTGAGCCAATATAAAGACCTTAGCGGTGAAAAAATGATATTGGCCACAATGGCACAAAGTATGTTTTTGAAAGAAAGCGAAGATTTGGCAGCTATCATCCAAATGGAATTGGATAAAAAATTGACTACCCCAAATCGTGGTGTAAAACAGGCAGGTTTCTATGTTCTGTATGGTGCCTCCATGCCCAACGTTTTGGTAGAAATTGGATTTATTTCCAACCCTGCTGAGGAGAAAAAAATGAAACAGGGAGAGTATAGACAGATGATTGCCGAAGCGATATATGAAGGGATCAAACATTTTAAATATTCTCGTGAAAAATTGTTGGCTGAGGAATAAAGATGGATAATAGGCCTATTGGTGTATTTGATTCCGGAATTGGTGGACTCACCGTTGTGGATGCTTTAGCAAAATCCTTGCCGAATGAGTCCATTTTATATGTGGGTGATACTGCACGGGTGCCGTACGGAAATAAAAGCAAGGTACGCATCCAGGAATTTTCCAATGAGATCACACAATGGTTGGTCAATCAGAATTCTAAAATAATCGTGGTGGCCTGCAACACAGCTTCATCATTGGCCCTTGATCATATAAAATTGAAATTTAATCTGCCCATTATCGGAGTGATTGAACCCGGTGTTCATTCTGCGATTGCTGTTACAAAAAATAATCGAATAGGTGTTTTAGGAACCCAGGCCACAATTAGATCAGATGCTTACGGTTCAGAATTACAATCAATAAATGGTGAAATTGATGTCGTGAGCCAGGCTTGTCCGCTGTTTGTTCCTTTAGCTGAAGAAGGCTGGGTGTCCGGCGATGTCCCAACATCAGTGGCTAGGACTTATTTAGAGCCTATCCTGATGTCGAATGTGGATACGGTAATCTTGGGGTGCACTCATTACCCATTGCTCAAACCAATCCTGAGTCATGTGTTAGGATCGGAGGTTTGTCTCGTGGATTCTGGCGAAGCGACTGCCACTGCAGTTGATTCTGTTTTGGATGAGCATTATTTAGGCGCTGAAGAAAAAGCCGGCGAGATTCAGTGTTTTGTCACTGATTCTCCGGATTCATTTGAAGCACTGGCCGGTCGATTTGTAAAGGCAAACATCAGCGCAATCACACACATTGACATCTCCTGATTTTTCATCCCTTTTAGACTCTCTTTTTAATCTCCAGCGCTCCGGGATCAAACTTGGTCTTGAGCATACATATCGTCTTTTAGAATCAATAGGCAATCCGCAAAAAAACCTGGTTATGATTCATGTTGCAGGAACGAACGGCAAAGGATCCACCTGCGCACAGATTGCCAACATTCTCCGTGCAACCGGAAAAAAAATTGGATTGTATACATCTCCACATCTCATCCGGTTTAATGAAAGAATACGAATCAACGGACAACCTATCTCAGATGATGAGATCATTTCCTTTATGAAGCAAACAGTATCAGCTATTGAAGAAATTAAATCCACTTTTTTTGAAACAACCACTGCCATGGCATTGAATCATTTTAAAAATCAAAAGGTGGATGTGGCCGTGATTGAAACTGGATTAGGTGGCCGATTGGATTCCACTAATGTGATTGATCCCCAAGTTACAGTGATAACTCATATTTCCATGGATCACATGGATATCTTGGGGAAAGACCTGGAAAAGATTGCATATGAAAAGGCAGGTATCATTAAAAATGGAATCCCATTGATTGTTGCCGAACAAACACTAAAAGTGAAAAATATTCTGATAAAAAAGGCGCAAGATAAAAAGACAATTGTGACTGAATTGGGTGAAATTTCTGAAATTTCAATCACCACCACCGGGACAAAGTTTCAGTACAAGGGTGGTCAATATTTTACATCCTTAATTGGGGAACACCAGGCAGTGAATGCGGCATTGGCGATAGAATGTATCCACCAGTTTGATCCGGGAATCCAAAATCATTTGATACAAAAAGGATTGAAAAATGTTTCTTGGCCTGCTCGAATCCAAAAGTTGGATGATCGTCTCTATTATGATGTGGCTCATAATGAAGATGGTTTGGCATTTTTTCTAAAAACAATCAGGAACATTTTCCCCCATGTACCATTATTTGGATTGTTTTGCCTGAAGGGGGACAAAGAATTGCATCGCCTTGTAAAGAAATTATCTGGGCAATTCTCTAAATTAATTGTCACGACCGATCAAAAGGAGCTTTTACTGAGTGCAGGCGAATTATCAGAAAAATTAATCTCTGTCGGAATTAACAATGAATCAGTCGAATCCGTTTCTTCCGGCATTGCACAATTGAGGGAATTGATTAAAGACGCAGGAGTGGGGCTCATTTTTGGGAGTCACTATATCGCAGAAGAAGTATTTTCCGAATCTGAAATATCTTTTGACCCAGGCGTTATTTAGCGTAAATTCCCATCACTCCAGTGTCCCCCCGGAGACTTATAATTTCAAATTTCCAAAGATTTTTTAAATAGGTTTTAATTATATGGATCTTAATGAATTACAATCCCTGCAAATTCGTGAACTCACGGAATTAGCTCAAAAGCTCAACATTGATGGCGGCATTGCCGGGCTCAATAAGCAGGAACTGACCATTCGCATATTAGAGGCGCACGCTAAAAAAGAGGGCGCACTTTCCGCACGTGGTGTATTGGAAGTCATGCAGGATGGCTATGGTTTTTTGCGTTCACCTGATTTCAACTATTTGCCGGGTCCGGACGATATTTATGTCAGTCCTTCCCAGATAAAAAGGTTTGGTTTAAAAACAGGGCATTTGATTTCTGGTCAAATTCGTCCACCCAAATCAAAAGAACGTTTTTATGCTTTATTGAAAGTGGAAACAGTGAATGAAGAACCGGTTCAAAAAATTAAAGAACTCATTCTTTTTGACAATTTCACACCGCTTTATCCGCAAGAAAAATTCAACTTAGAGGTTGAGGCCAAAGACATTTCCATGCGGATCATGGACTTAATAGCTCCTATTGGAAAGGGCCAGCGCGGACTTATTGTCGCCCAGCCTAAAACAGGGAAAACTGTTCTAATTCAAAAACTGGCAAATGCCATCAGCAAGAACCATCCCGAAACAAAACGGATCGTTTTACTCATCGATGAACGTCCAGAAGAGGTAACGGACATGAAACGAAATGTGGATGCTGAGGTGGTCAGTTCTACCTTCGATGAACCGCCGGAACGTCACGTTTCTGTGGCAGACATGGTCTTGCAAAAGGCAAAACGCATGGTTGAATTCGGGAATGATGTTGTCATTTTATTGGATAGTGTCACCCGGCTTGCCCGCGCCCACAATGCGGTGATACCTCATAGTGGCAAGATATTGTCAGGTGGTGTAGATTTCAATGCGCTGAAAAGACCAAAACAGTTTTTTGGAGCTGCAAGGAATACGGAAGAAGGCGGCAGTTTAACCATTATTTCTACAGCCCTGATTGATACGGGCAGTCGGGCAGATGAGGTCATCTTTGAAGAATTCAAAGGAACTGGAAATATGGAATTGGTCCTTGATCGCAGATTGAGTGATCGTAGAATTTATCCCGCATTCGATATCATTCGCTCCGGTACACGGAAAGAAGAACTCCTTTTGGACCGGAAGGCATTGGGCAGAATGTGGATTCTGCGCAAATTGCTTAACGACATGAAAGTAGAAGAAGCCATGGAGTTCATGCTGGATCGAATGAAACGGACCAAATCCAATGCCGAATTCTTGGATACCATGAGTCAATAAACACCCGGATAATTTTTAAGTATTATGAGTAATACTTTTCCAAATATAAAATCAGTTGTAGTCAGGGTTATCACAGATAAGCCTGTTCGGAAAACACCGTACCAAGTGAAAGGTGTTTTTATGCGCCAATATCCCGATGAACCTATAATTCCCATGCTGGATGGGTCTTACAGGGATCGCTTTCTTTACCCCAGAGTCCAGGTCAAGATCCTGAATGAACAGATCTACATTATCGGTATTCACGAAGGTGTTGATTCGGTTTTATCCATAGCTGAAAAGTTCGAAATGTTTGATTTTGGCAATATCACTTTTGAAGTTCAGGATTGTGACATTGAGAACGCCGAGGAACAATTTGTGCCATCGAGCCGATTGGTACGGTATCGTTTTATTACACCCTGGGTTGCCTTGAATCATATGACTGGCGGCCGGTATCGCTTTTTAACCAATCAGGAAAAACCGTCATTTTTGAATCGCCTACTTGGACAAAATATCATATTTCTCGCCAATGAGGTTGGGATCAATCTTGAAGATAATATTTTTACAAAGGTCAAAGTTTCCAGCCTGTTTCCCCGCCCTGTAGATGAAAATAAATGGGGTGCCTTTATGGGGGAATTCAAAACCAATTTTGTCCTGCCAAACTATATTGGTGTGGGCAACGGCATCACACGTGGATTTGGAACCGTTTATGGTATGTTCAATCCTGACTCTTTTACATTTAATGAGGCAGAATTGAAACAGGAAGTCTCAGAAAATCCCCCCGAACTCCTGGCAGAAAAAACGGAAAATATGGAGAGTATAGCTGCGTCCGATGTTCCAAAACCGAGACGTCGTCGTAAATCAACGCCCCGCCCTCAACAAAGTCAACCGCGTGGTAGGCTTAAAAAATATGAAAATTCTGGTCGTCCAAATAAAAAAAGATTTAATAAAAGCGGAACTCAAAAACAAAATAAACGACAAAAACTCCCAAGATCCGGCAGAGTCTTTTCCGAAGAATTTGACATCGAAGATGATAGCCAAAACGTGGGCAATCGGGTTTCGGAAGAACACAAGGATTCAAGAGATGATGCTAAATTCAACACAGAAAAGCACCATAAGCGGCAACATAAATTTTGAAATATAAACTGGCAGACCGCGTCCATAAGGTCCAGCCCTCCTTTACATTACAAATGGCAACTCGCGCAGCGGAAATGCGCGCTGAAGGAATTGATGTAATCAATTTCTCTGTGGGTGAGCCGGACTTTAATACCCCTCCCCATATCATTGCGGCCGGGAAAAAAGCCATGGATGACGGTTTCACCAAATACACTGCGGGTCCGGGCATGATCGAGTTCCGAAAGGCCATTTGTGAAAAACTTGAACGGGAAAATGGCATTACCTTTGAACCGGTTGACATTCTCGTCTCCAATGGTGAAAAACAAAGCCTGTATAATGTATGCCAGGTACTTTTTGATGAAGGCGATGAAGTTGTTGTTTTTCGTCCCTATTGGGTTTCATTTCCAGAATTTGTTCGATTGGCAGATGCTGAACCGATTTTAGTTGATACGATTGCCGCAAATAATTTTGAACCTGATTTTGACAATTTAAAAAAAAAATTATCGCCTAATATCAAAGGCGTAATTTTGAATTCTCCTTCGAATCCCACGGGTGGGATTTGGGGAGCAGAAGCGATTCTTCGGTTACTTCGAATTGCGAAAGAGAATAACTGGATCGTAATCTCTGATGAATGTTATGAACGATTGGTGTATGATGGCGAATTTGTCAGTACCGAAAAATTAAATCGCCAGCACCAAATTGGTGCAGATGTAATCACCTGTTTGAGCCTTTCAAAAACCTATGCCATGACGGGCTGGCGGATCGGGTATGCAGCAGGACCGAGAGACATAATAAAAGCCATGTCCAAGATCCAGGGTCAATCCACTTCCTGTGCTAACTCAATTGGCCAAAAGGCTGGAATTGAAGCACTTACCGGTGATCAATCCTGCGTTGAAGATATGAAATCGGCATTTAAAGAAAGACGCGATTTTATTGTAAAATTATTGAATGATCTTCCCGGAGTAACCTGTGCGGTTCCCGGCGGCGCCTTTTATGTTTTCCCGGACTTCAGTTCTTATTTAGGGAAAGTGGGGAATGGTCAGATATTGAAAGATACTTTCGATATTTCAGAGTATATTTTAGGCTGTGCAAACGTTGTTACAGTACCAGGTGATGGCTTTGGCGCCCCTGGACATGTACGATTTTCTTATGCAACAAGCACAAATATCATTGAACAAGGTATTGAACGGGTTCGATCCGTTCTGGAAAAAATTACTTAATAGGAGTGAATCATGAAAAAAGGAATTCATCCGGATAATTACCGTTTGGTGGTCTTCAAGGACTCATCAAGTGATCATGCGTTCCTGACACGATCTACTGTAAACACAAAAGAAACCATTACATGGGATGATGGAAACGAATATCCGTTGTGCAAGATTGAAATATCAAACAAATCCCATCCGTTTTTTACGGGCAAACAAAACCTGGTGGATACAGCAGGACGTATCGAGAAATTCAATCGGAAATACGGCCGTAAATAACTGCACTATTTAACAATGGCTCTACGAACAGTTCTAAACTGTGGTGGAGCCATTTTTTTATTCAATATGAAACGAACTCTTTTATTGCTCACCATGAAACCATCCATTCTCGTTGGCGGGCAAGCTGTCATCGAAGGAGTAATGATGCGTGTCCCCGGTGCTTATGCCACAGCGGTGCGGGACCCAGATGGGAAAATTCATATTCAGAAAAAAGATTTTCAGTCTATTACGGAACGATCAAATTTCTGGAAAAAACCAATCTTTCGTGGAATGGCATCGTTGTTTGAAGCCATGAAAATGGGGATGGCTACACTCCAGTTTTCTGTAGATATTGCCATGCCGGAAGAAAGGGAACAAAGCAAGATCGCTGATTTCTTTTCCACCGTTTTTGCCATTGGGCTTGCAATTACGCTATTCATGGTGGCGCCCATGTGGATCACCACAAAACTCATGAATATTGAGAAAGAAGCATTATGGTTTAATCTTGCATCTGGTGGTTTTCGGATTGCGTTCTTTGTAGTATATCTGTTGGTGATCTCTTTATTAAAAGATGTAAAACGTCTCTTTAAATACCATGGGGCAGAACATCGGGTGGTTTATAATTTTGAATCAGGGAAAGATGTAAACGTGAAAAATGCCCAGTCATTTCCTACCCAACATCCACGATGCGGCACTAGTTTTCTATTTATTGTTTTGCTGACTGCCATTCTTGTATTTGCCTTGGTGGACACCATCGTTATTTATTTTCTCGGAACAATTTCATTGCCAATCCGTCTCTTGTTTCATTTACCCATGATTCCATTCGTTTCCGGCGTAGGATATGAATTAATCAAACTTTCCGCAAAAAGCGATTCAATATTTTTCGTGCTCTTGAAAAAACCGGGACTTTGGCTCCAGAACATTACCACAAAACAACCGGAAGATGATATGGTAGAAGTGTCTATCACTGCATTGAAAGAAGCCTTTGGGGATAAATACAAAGAAATGGTTGGGAAGGAATACACAGCCGAGGCCATCGGGTGAGAAAAAAATTGGAAGCCATTATTGCTAAACATGTCCATCTGGCGGAGCAAATGGCTGACCCTGAAATATATGGAGACCAGGATAAACTGACACCCATCGCCATAGAACACAGTAGCCTGAAACAAATTGTAACCGTGGGGAAAGAATATATTTCGGTTCTTGATCAAATTGCAGATTATAAAGAAATATTGGATGGTGATGACGACGATTTGAAAGAGATTGTTCAGGAAGAATTGGGTGAATTAGAATCGCGACAGACCCAATTGGAGGAGAAAATCAAAGTTTTACTTCTCCCAAAAGATCCTATGGATGATAAAAATTTAATTCTGGAGATCCGTGCCGGTACAGGCGGAGATGAAGCTGCGTTATTTGCTGCAGATCTTTTCCGTATATACACGCGGTATGCAGAGCGAAATGGATGGACCTTCAAAATAATGAATTCATCTGATACAGGTATTGGCGGAATGAAAGAAGCTATTGTATCCATGCAGGGAAAGGGTGCTTTTGGGATGCTGAAATATGAAAGCGGTGTCCATCGCGTTCAGCGTGTGCCCAAGACGGAAACCAGTGGCCGGGTGCATACATCAGCAGCCACCGTTGCTGTTTTACCGGAAGCAGAAGATGTTGATATTGATATTTTGGATGCTGATTTAAAAATTGACACCTATCGTGCCAGTGGTGCCGGTGGGCAACATGTAAATAAAACAGAGTCTGCCATCCGAATCACCCATATACCTACAGGATTGGTGGTAACCTGTCAGGATGAATCATCCCAGCATAAGAATCGTGCTGCGGCATTAAAAGTATTGAAATCCCGAATGCTGGCAGCAGAGCAGGAAAAAGTTGCTGCTGAGCGCGCTGTAGAACGACGGAGCCTGGTATCCACCGGTGATCGTTCTGCCAAGATTCGCACCTATAATTTTTCCCAAGGCCGCGTCACAGATCACCGTATTAACTTTACAACCTATCGGTTGAATGAAATATTAGACGGTGACATTAAGGAGATCATTGAGCAACTGAAGATCACCGAACAGCAGGAATTGCTGGCTGCAAAAACGGAATAATGTCCGTTCTCTTTTTCTCTTTCAATAATTCTTATTAAAAAATAATCTAATGCCAAAACTTTGGCGGGTCATTGATCTCCTTAACTGGGCAGAATCCTATTTTAAAGAAAAGGGATTCGAGAATCCTCGGGGTGAGATCGAATGGCTACTCCGTGCTGTATTGGACTGCAGCAGGATGGATGTATATCTCCGGTTTGAAGAATCTTTATCTCAATCTCAATTGGCCACGCTCCGCGGTTGGGTAAAGCGGCGCTTGGCGAGAGAACCCCTTCAATATATCACTGGTTTCTGTGATTTTTATGGTCGTGAATTTTTTGTCAACAAACATGTATTGATTCCCAGACCGGAAACTGAAAGGCTCATTGATACAGTTTTAGAAAATCTGAAAGGTATCGATTCGCCTTCCATATTGGATGTGGGCACCGGTTCAGGTTGTATTGCTACAACATTGGGTTTGGAGATTCCCAGTTCAACTATTTTAGGGGTTGATGTTTCATCGGACGTACTTCAGGTTGCGAACGAGAATAAAGAGAACCTTGGCGCGGAGAATGTATCCTTTGAAGAAATGAATATTTTGAAGCAACTGCCAGAAGGACAATTTGATCTTTTGGTTTCGAATCCGCCTTATGTACCAGAGGGTGAAATGGATGGTCTCATGAAGGATGTAAAAGATTTTGAGCCAACGAATGCTTTAACAGATGAAAATGATGGACTTACTTTTTACCATCGATTTGCTCAAGTCGGGAATGATTTAGTAAAGACCGGTGGGTGGATTATTTTGGAAGTTGGGTTAGGTGATCATCCAAATAATGTGAAAGATATTTTTATGGAATCCGGATATTCAGATACAGAATTGATCAAAGATTATAATGGAGATGACCGGGTTTTGGTTGTTTCTTTAAAAATAGTCGTTCCTTGAGCCTGTCGAAAAGATGGCTTATTTTAAAATGCAATTCATATGTCGGTTGCAATATCATTCCTAAATTTATCTTATCCTTCGATAGGCTCAGGGCTCGATTAATTACGCATAAAACATGAACACCTTTTATTACCACATTAAACTTCTCCGACCGTTGAATGTTCTTACCAGCGGGCTCGCCATGATTATCGCATCTGCAATTCTAGGGACACTTCACGAAACAGACACAGTCATTTTGGTTCTGGCTGCGGTCATGTGCTACACCGGCGCAGCCAATGCATTGAACGATGTGGTGGATTTTAAAATTGATCTTATCAATCGACCTATGCGTCCACTTCCATCTGGATTTGTCCAAAAACGTACAGCTCTCTTTATGTCCATTTCGCTCTTTTCCATAGGCACAATGTTGTGCCTGGAATTATCAGAAACTGCAAAAGTGATTGGAATCGTCATTGCCATGCCGTTCATGGTTATTTATACTAAATTCTTAAAAGGCATTCCACTGGTAGGGAATATAACTATTGCTTTCATTTTAGGTTTATCCTTCCTCTTTTGTGGCGCTGCATTCAATAATATGTCTCCCATGTGGATTCCCATGATCCTGGCTTTTGGTCTAACCTTAGTTCGGGAATTGGTGAAAGATATCGCAGATATGGATGGAGACAAATCAGCTGGGCACAAAACTTTTCCTATTACCGCTGGAATCGAAAAAGCAATCCAACTTTCAATCTTTTTATCCGCTTGTATTGGCGTGGGTGCTTTTATCCCGTACCTCAATGGAACATATGGCATTTGGTATGGTATTTTGTTGATTCTCGGCGTTGAGATTCCCTTGGGTGTGGTTGTAGTTTCTCTGCTGAATAATCCGGGAATTTCGTCCGCAACACACGGTGCCCGGATCTTAAAATTCAGTACTCTTATGGGGCTGATTGCCATATACTCAGGAACATTTTCATGACATCTGAATTCGTCCATTTACATAATCATTCTGACTATAGTCTGCTCGATGGTGCACAGCGCATCGATCAGTTAGTGAATACCATTGATGATTTGAAAATGGATTCTGTTGCCCTAACGGAACATGGAAATATGTTCAGTGTGGTCCCCTATTATAAGGATGCGAAGAAAGCAGGAATCAAGCCCATTATTGGGTGTGAGATCTATGTAGCAATGGGATCTCGTTTTGAGAAAAAAACGACTGCGGAAGGAGGTTGGGGAAACAACCATCTTATCCTGCTGGCCCAGAATAATACCGGTTATAAAAATCTCATGAAACTTGTCACCGCCGGATATTTGGAAGGATTTTATTACCGTCCACGGGTCGATATTGATCTCCTTCGGCAATACAGCGAAGGGCTCATTTGCATGTCCGCTTGCTTGAAGGGCGAAGTGCCGGAAAAAATGCTCCGAGGCGATTATGAAGGTGCAAAAGAGGCTGCTCTCAGGTTTGCGGAGATTTTCCCCGATCGGTATTATCTTGAAATTCAGAATCACGGCATCCCTGAGGAAGAAGCCAATATAAAGAATATGAAAAAACTGGCGGTGGACCTGAATCTGCCTTTGGTTTGCACCAATGATGCCCACTATGCCAAACAGTCTCATTGGGAAGCTCATGACATACATATTTGTCTCGGGACAGGGAAGAAGCGAAGTGACCTCAATCGCTTGCGGTATGCCACACCGGAATTCTATTTCAAGACCCAGGATGAAATGTTCAACCTGTTCAAGGAATTTCCCCAGGCGATTGAGAATACCCGGCGAATCGCAGACAGTATTAATGTGGAATTGCGCATGGGCGAATACCATTTGCCTAATTTCCCAATCCCGGAAGATTCCCCTACTAAAGATCCGGATGAATATTTAAAAATGTTAACCCAAGCGGGGGCAGATGCCCTTTATGGAGAAATAACACCGGACATCCAAAAACGGATCGATCATGAACTCATGGTGATTCGAAACATGGGATTTGCCGGATACTTTTTAATTACGGCTGACTTTGTGAAATATGCCAAAGATGCCAGCATTCCTGTGGGGCCCGGCCGTGGTTCTGCTGCTGGAAGCATAGTTTCCTACGCTTTGGGAATCACCAGTATCGATCCATTAAAACATGATCTCCTTTTTGAACGATTCCTAAATCCTGACCGGATCAGCCTGCCCGATATTGATATCGATTTCTGTATCGAACGTCGTGGGGAAGTGATTGATTATATCAAAGATCAATATGGCGAAAACTCCGTTACACAGATCATTACATTTGGAAAAATGAAAGCTAAACAGGTCGTTCGCGATGTGGGGCGAGTCATGGGTTATTCCTTTGGAGAAGTGGATAAAATTGCCAAAGCCATCCCCAATGAATTGAATATCACTTTGGATATTGCCCTTGAAAAAAGTCATGATCTTCAGGAATTAGCGGAAGGGGATTACAAAGAATTAATGTCTCATGCTAAAGTACTGGAAGGGATGCATCGTCATGCATCCATCCATGCCGCTGGCGTGGTGATCGCACCCGGAGACCTGACGGATTATGTCCCCCTCTATAAATCAACCACGGGAGATGTAACCAGCCAATATGATATGAAAGGCCTAGAAGAATTGGGCCTTTTAAAAATGGATTTCCTAGGGCTACGGAATTTGACCGTGATTGACAAAGCTGTGAAATTAATTGCGCAAAAAGGTGAAAAAATTGATATAGAAAAATTGCCTTTGGATGATGCGAAGGTTTATGAACTTTTTGCCAAAGGACACACGATTGGTGTTTTCCAGTTTGAGTCCTCGGGCATGCGGGAGTTCTTGAAAAAACTACAGCCAACGGTGATAGAAGATCTCATTGCCATGAATGCGTTATATCGTCCCGGTCCCATGGAAAATATTAATGATTTCATTTCTCGGAAGCATGGAAAGAAAAAGATCGTTTATCCCCATCCGCTCATGGAACCCATCCTGAAAGAAACGTACGGGATTATTGTGTACCAGGAGCAGGTGATGCAAATTGCTCACGAAATTGCCGGATTTACGCTTGCCGAAGCGGACATTATGCGCCGGGCCATGGGGAAGAAGATCAAATCGCTCATGGCTGAATTATCCATCAAATTTGTTGAGGGCGCAGAGAAAAAAGACATTCCAAAGAAAAAAGCAGAAGATATTTTTGCCTTGATCGAGAAATTTGCACAATACGGATTCAACAAAAGTCATTCCACGGCTTACGCCTATGTGGCCTATCAAACAGCCTGGTTGAAAACACATTATCCTGCAGAATTTATGAGTGCCAACCTGACCAGTGAAATGGGTACCATCGATCGTGTTGTGATTTTGATCAATGAATGCAAAAAGCTGGGAATTGAAGTGACACCACCGGACATTAATGTATCCTTCGAAGATTTTCGTCCAGTGAATGAGTCAACCATTTCCTATGGGCTGAACGCTATTAAGAATGTGGGTGCAAAAGCGCTGGAAACTATCATTGAAGAAAGAAGTGAGAATGGAAAATATGAATCCATTTTTGATCTTTGTGCCCGTGTGGATCAGCAGAAAGTAAATAAACGTGTGCTCGAAAGTTTGGTAATGTCCGGAACAATGGATTCCGTAGAAGGGAACCGCGCTCAAAAATTCGCAGCCGTGGATGCGGCAATTAAATATGGCCAACAAATGCAAAGCGAGAAAGACCGAAACCAGGTGGACCTATTTGGTGGAAGTGGTCAGGATGATGAATTAATTAGAACACCGGATCTCCAGCAAGTGGCAGATTGGCAGGAAAAGGAATCATTGGACAAAGAAAAAGAAGTACTGGGGCTCTATGTGTCCGGACATCCGCTTTTAGAACACGCTGAAGACTTGGAAGAATTCACTTCCGTTATTTTTGGAGAAAATCAAGAATTCTCCAAGAAAGATACACTTGTTGTGGGCGGCATGATCACTCGAATTGTAGAACGGTTTGACCGCCGGAATCGTAAAATGGCTTTTTTCGATCTGGATTGTTTAGGTGGCCATGCGGAAGTAATCGCTTTCAGTGATTGCTTTAAATCTTATGGTAATTTGATTGAAGAAGGAAATGTGGTATTTGTGAAAGGAAAGCCATCAGACAATACCGATTTTTCTGATCTAAAGATCATGGGGGATGAGATCATTCCTGTGGATCGGGTACGGGATCGCTTGTCGCAACGGCTCAATATCAAATTTCCATCGGGTGAAACAAAACCTGAAGACGTGGATGAACTCATGACCATGGCCAAGCAGTATCCCGGCGAGTGTCGATTGGTTTTTCATTTACTCAACAATGGGTCGCCCCGCCCCATGAAAGTCATGGCGCATAATATTAAGATATCCACCGATAGGGAATTTATCCGGTCACTCAGAGCAAAGTATGGGAAGGACAATGTCTGGGTGGAATGATTTACGTGTTCATGTATTTAATTGTTCAGGTTCTACGTACTTGAACACCTGAACACTTTCCCACTTTAACACATGATTCTATGATCGCTGTTATTCAAAGATGTTCCCGGGGGAAGGTCACTGTTTCTGAAAAGGTAGTGGGAGAAATCGCACATGGCTTGGTAATCTTGCTTGGTGTCCAAAAAGATGACATTGAAAATGATGCGGATTTTCTAGTTAATAAAATTTCCGGCCTGCGCGTCTTCAGCGATGAAAACGATAAAATGAATTTATCCATCAAAGATGTGGGAGGCTCTGCATTGGTGATCAGTCAATTCACTTTATGCAGCGATACAAAAAAAGGCCGCCGTCCCAGTTTTATTAAGGCGGCACCACCGGAAGATGGGAATCGACTTTATGAATATTTTATGTCAGAAATGAAAAAGGAAGGTGTTCCGGTACAATCGGGAGAATTCGGCGCCATGATGGATGTGGAACTGGTGAACGATGGACCAGTTACATTTGTCCTGAATAGTAAAGATTAAATCTTTTCCAACGCCTGACCCAAATCAGCAATCAAATCTTCCGCATCTTCGATTCCGATAGATAACCTAATCAATTCATCCTGAATGCCGGCGGCCAATCTTTCTTCCGGGGCCATGCCGGAATGAGATGTTTGCACCGGTCGCGTCACGAGAGATTCTACTCCGCCCAGGCTTGCAGTATTGATAAAAAGATTCAAATGTGACATAAAAAGATTTGCCTCTTCTATACTGCCATCGATCTCAAAACTGACCATCCCACTCGTGCCATCCAATAATTCATTTGCCCGATCATGACTGTCGCTGCTTTCAAGCCCGGGATGATTAACTCTGGCAACCCTTGGATGGTTTTCAAGAAATTTTGCAACTTCGAAAGAATTATAATTTTGCCGTTCCATGCGCAGGCCCAGTGTTTTTATCCCGCGGTGCATTAGAAAACAAGCGTTAGGGTCTAACGATCCACCCAAGTGATTCAGTTTATGACGAACTTGTGTTACCAATTCCTTTGATCCGATAACAGCGCCGGCTACAATATCTGTATGGCCATTCAAATATTTCGTGGCGCTGTGGAGCGAAAGATCAAATCCATTTTCGATGGGCCTGTAATTAACCGGTGAGGCAAATGTATTATCGATCAAGGAAAGCAGATTGTTCTTTTTTGCAAAATCAACAACTGCGTTTAAGTCCAGCACATCTAGGAGTGGATTGGTAATGGTTTCGACGTAAATGAGTTTTGTTTCCGGTCGCAGTTTCTCTTCCCAACCATTTGGATCACAGCCGTCAATAAAATCACATTCAACGCCCAAGTCAGGGAAATCTTTGTTTATAAGATCATGAGTTCCGCCATAAAGGGACTCATGAGCTAAAAAATGATCCCCGGATTTCAGAAAAGTCAGCAATGATGTAGAAATAGCCGCCATACCGCTAGCAGTTACTAACGCAGCCTCGGAGCCTTCAAGGGCCGCCAACTTTTCATGCAAGACAATATGGTTTGGTGTGTTATTGAGACGAATATATTTCAATTCATGGTAATCGGTTTGTCCACCATATTCAAATGTAGATGATTGAAAAATGGGCATACTCACCGCACCACCAAAACGCTTTTTTGGTTCACCGGCGTGAATGAGTTTTGTATTGAGTTTGTGTTTATTTGACATTGAATATCCTATAAAATAATTAATTTAATTCTAAATTTACTGAATGAATATGGAGTCCGGAATTTGTTCTGTTCAATCAAGTGATTTGGTACACCATTAAAGAAACTTCTTTTTCCCCGCCCTCTGTTTCCTGTGTGCCCACTTGTTCAAAACCATATTTTTCATGAAAAAGGATTGATCCATCATTTGGGGGTCTCAAATTCACTTCACAGGTGAGAATGGGCGTAAGCTCTTGAGAAAATTTTTTTAAATTATCGTAGAATTTTCTACCCAAACCCTGTCCTTGAAAAACAGGATCAATGACAATTCTATCCACATACATAAATTGGGTATAATGTTTTTCGAACCATTTGTAATTAGAGCTTTGGTAATCCTTTCCCGGCGAGAGCGCGATTAGAAATCCGGCGATTCTGGTCTCAATTTTTAGGACACGGAAATAATCGGCAATTTTAAGAAAATGAGCCAACTCTTTTTGTGTGACACTACTTACAGCCGGAAGGGCATTTTGGTTTAGCTCATGAATTCGAGGAAGATCTTTGGTATCCGCATCTAAAATATTATAATCCATTTTACAAGTGAATAAAATTATTTTAACAGTATCAATTTCTGCACATCTCGTTTTTCTCTGGCAATCAATTCCACAAAATAGATTCCGCTGGATTGTTGGGAAGCATCCCATTGAATCTCATGTGGTCCGGATTCCAAATTCCTATTCACCAAAACATCAACAACACGACCGGTTATGTCATATACGGTTAATTGTAGGGGATGCATTATTGCTTCCCCTACACCGATATCAAACCGGATCGTTGTGATTGGATTAAACGGGTTGGGGTAGGGTGGATGCAAAGCGAATCGGCTTGGGAGAATTTCATCATCAACTTTGACAGTTTCTAATCCATTCAAAATGTCAAACGAAAAACTGTCTATGGGTGTGGCATAATAGTCCGTCGGCGTTAAAACTGTAAACGTATCCAATATCAC
>ENA-ORDI01000038-ORDI01000038.1-marine-metagenome-genome-assembly--contig:-NODE-38-length-78911-cov-4.161859_pt1 | contig 78911 bp, 63 predicted proteins | sample MGYA00248628_ERZ508525 | MGnify/ENA primary metagenome ERZ508525 (study PRJEB26195, sample SAMN05422138) | marine metagenome | isolation source: East of Porto Seguro, South Atlantic Ocean | place: Atlantic... | reverse complement strand
ATGCCCGCCAAAGGTCAACGCCTGCCGGAATATGTTGTCGCTACCTGCGAAGGCGTCAGAAATCTGAGGAGTCACGATGGTGTTGGCAAGAGGCAGATAGCTTGAGGTGATGCCCTTCGCCATCGTCAGAATATCCGGCGTCACACCGAAATGCTCCATCGCGAACATCTTGCCTGTGCGCCCAAAGCCGTTTATCACCTCATCGGCGATCAGCACGACTCCGTATTTGTCGCAAATCTGCCGGAGCATGGGCCAGTACTCGTCTCCGGGAATAATTGGAGTCGACGCGATCGGTTCCGCAATAACGGCGCAAACGGTGGACGGCCCGTGAAACAGGATAAGGTCTTCGATAGCCTGAGCGCAGCGCACCGCGCACTCTGAAGGAGTTTCACCACCAAGTTCGCAGCGATACGAGTTGGGTTGAGGAGCGTACACCATTCCAGGGAAGGCAGGCTCGTAATCCTCCCGACCAGAGTTGCCGCCGGTCCACATCACCGCGCCCAACGCGCCGTGATAGGAGCCCCGACGGCTGATGATCTTGTAACGTCCAGGTTGTCCGACACGCTTCTGATAGGCGCGAGCAATCTTGATGGCGGTCTCGTTGGCTTCCGATCCGCCTGTAACCGGCCAACTGCGCTCCAGGTCTCCGGGAGCCAGTTCGGCTATCTTCTCGACTAGATTCACCAGCGGTTCGGTAGTCGAACCCTGGGGAAAATAGGCCAGAGCCTTCATCTGATCGCGCATGGCTTCCGCGATTTCGGTGCGTCCGTAGCCTGCGTTCACCGACGCGTAACCGCCGTGAGCATCAATCCACTCCTGACCGTCTGAGTCTGTGACGCGGATGCCCTCGCCATCGACAATAATCAGAGGGCCTCCATCCTCGGCCATCTGAACCCAGTCACGATTGTGCATCCACAGATGCTCCAGCGCGGACCTTCTGATCTGCTCAGTGTCTAATGCGTTGGTCATAGACTCGCCTTTCGTATTTACGTGTCAAATGATCAGGGTTTCAGGTATCAAGAACCTGACTACGCCATCTGGGCGATGCCCATTTCGCCTTCGACCTCCCAGAGCGACACATCGAGCGCGTGGATAATCTCATCCACTTCGCCTTCGGTGATGCAGATGGGCGGACCGATGTTGATGATATTGCCAGACATTCGCAAAATCAGGCCGTACTTTTTGAACCGCTCGTTAAGCTTGTCCGCGATATGAACATCTTCAGCCACCGGCGCCCTGGTCTCGCGATCCGACACCAATTCGACGCCCATCAAAAGCCCTCGGCCTCGAACGTCTCCGATCAATGGATGGTCGCCCGCAAGGCCTTCAAGTTGTTCCTTGAAATAGGCTCCAACATCCCGGGAATTTTCAACCATGTTTTCGTTTTGGATAATCTCGATATTCTTAAGCGCCGCCGCCGCTGAAACCGGGTGTCCGCTGAACGTCAATACGTGCCTGAAGTAGTTCTCCTTGCCCGCGAAGGCGTCGGCGACCTCGTCCTTCACGACCGTGGCGGCCAGAGGCAGGTAGCTGCTGATGATTCCCTTCGCGATTGTCATGATGTCAGGCACAACGTCCCAGTGCTCGACCGCGAACATCTCGCCAGTGCGCCCGAAGCCGTTGATGACCTCGTCGGCGATGAGCAGAACTCCGTGATGGTCGCATATCTCTCTCAAGAGAGGCCAATACTCGTCGCCGGGAACCACGGCGCCCATCGGGGTAGATATAGGCTCTGCTATGACCGCCGCCACCGTCTCGGGGCCGTGAAACTGGATAAGTTCCTCGATAGCCATAGCGCATCGGGTCGCGCACTCGGAGGAGGTCTCGCCCCCAAGCTCGCAATGGTATGGGTTGGGCTGCGGAGCGTGCACCATACCGGGATACATAGGCTCGAAGTCGTCGCGAGGTGCCGCAGAACTGCCGCCGAGCCACAGAACTCCGGCGGTGGTCCCATGATAGGAACCCCGACGGCTTATCACCTTGTAGCGTCCGTTGTCGCCCCTGCGCTTGTGGTAGGCTCGCGCGATTTTGAGCGCAGTCTCGTTAGCCTCGGAGCCACCCGAGACCGGGAACACCCTGTTCAGCGAGCCTGGGGCAATCTCGGCGATCTTCTCGGCAAGTTCGACCATCGGCACCGTGGTCGTGCCGTTGGGAAAGTACGAGAGTTTCATCATCTGTTCGTAGGCGGCATCGGCAATCTCATCTCTTCCGTACCCGACGTTGACGGAGTTGTACCCGCCGTTCACGTCAATCCACGACCTGCCATCGCCGTCGGTGACGCGCACTCCTTCGCCGCCGACGATTATCGAAGGTTCACCGTCCTCAGCCATCTGAGTCCAGTCACGGTTGTGCATCCACAGGTATTGGAGGGACTTTTCTCTGAGGGTGTCGGAGTTGAACGTCGCAACCATCGCAAGCTCTCCAGTCGGCTATCATTTCGTCGATTTGGTTCCCAAGTGTACTGCCTCAGAAGGCATTGGACAACCATCACCCCAACAGTGATATATTCTCCATTGTGATCAACACAATTTGGAGGCTCGAATGAAGTTCGGCTCGTTCGTATTCCCAGTCAGCCACAACCCCGAAAACGACAGCAAAGTAATTGACAACACGCTGGCAGAAATTGAGCTTCAGGAGTCGGTGGGATTCGAGGCAGCGTGGCTCACAGAACACCACTTTGATGGAGCTTCGGCGTATGTTGACCCCTTGGTGTTCGGCGCCGCAGTGGCGGCACGCACGACGCGAATCAAGATCGGGTTCGCCGTGGTGGAGATGGCGTTCCATCACCCGGTGCGGCTGGCGGCGCAGACGGCGCTGCTGGACAATCTCAGCCACGGCAGGCTGATATTCGGCGTGGGCCGAGGCTCGGCCTTCAACACCTACGAATATCTGGGCTTCGGCATCCCGATGGAGGAGGCCGAGGAACGCCTGGCCGAAGCCGAAGAGTTGATCGTGAAGTCGTGGACCACCGAAAATCTGACCTTCAAAGGCAAGTTCTGGAACGTGAAATTCCCTGCCCTCCGTCCAGTCCCTTATCAGAACCCCCCCCCGCCGATTGTCCGAGCCTGCATCAGCGAAGCGTCCACCATCACGATGGCCCGAATTGGCAGGCCTATCCTAATCGGCGTCCAGACAGCCGAGGACACGGCCAACCGATTGTCCTCTTACAAAACCGAGATGCTGGGAACAGGATTTACAGAGAAACAAACCGAAAACGCACTGAACCAGATATGGGTTGCTCGCAATATGTTCGTGGCCGAAACCGAATCAAAAGCGCGAGAATTGGCACAACCGGGCTTCGCCAGGGAGAGAAAACACTTCCGCGAAGCGCGGGAAATCTACAATCCGGAAGGCTTCCCACCCCTGGACACCAGCAAGCCGCTACCTGTGGGAGAGGATTTCGACCAGGCCACAATCATCGGCACGCCGTCTCAGGTCGCAGATCAGGTGGCTGAGTTACGAGACCTCGGCGTCCGAAACCTCATGCTCAAGATCAACGTCGGCGAGATGGACACCGACGCCGTCCAGAAGGCGATCAAGCTGTTCGGAGAGTCGGTGATGCCGAAATTCCCTGAGTGAAAAGCCTAATTCAAGACCGTTTCTGCGATGCTGTGGAGATTCTTGAGAGTGTCTTCTTCGTTGGCGGTCTCGACACGGATCATTACCCTGTCTGCGCCTGCCTCCTCGAAACCCTTCAGGAGGTCTGCGTCCGGCTGTTGGCCGAATACTGAGACGATAATAGACTTCGGGTCGCGGCCTGCGGCCTCTGCCAGTTCATCTAGCGTCGCCCTGCCTTTTTGGACGTCCTCGGGAACCACACGATTGGGCATCCAGCCATCGCCGTAGTCAATAATGCGCTTGAAAACGTTTTTGGCCATACCTCCCAAAAACACCGGAGGGTGAGGCTTCTGAACCGATCTCGGGAAGGAATATACCGGCGGGAAATCGTAATACTTGCCGTGGTACTCGCTTCCCACGGTGGTCCAAAGCTCTTTCATCGCGAGAATGGACTCTCGTGTCTGGCTCCATCGGTGGGCGAAATCGCCGCCCATGATCTCTGTTTCTTCACGGAGCCAGCCCGCTCCGATTCCGAACAGGAACCTTCCTTGAGAATACATATCTAGAGTCGCAACCTCTTTAGCCAGCAGCAGCGGGTTGCGCTCCGGCACAAGACATATGCCCGTGCCCAATTTGAGCTTGGTGGTCACAGCGGACGCACGACTCAATGCAATGAACGGGTCAACGATGTCCGCGTACACCTTTGGAATCTTGCCATCGGGAGAGCCCGGCCACGGCGATTCGGTGTTGACCGGAAGAATGGAGTGTTCCGGCACCCAAAGCGACTCGAATCCGTACTCCTCGGCCCTCTGGGCCAACTTGGCGATGTCTATCGAATAATCAGTCGGGAAAGTCGAAATTCCGATGTCCATGTAATGCTCTCCTTGCGGCGATTTCGCCCATTATACGGCGTTTGTCGTCGAGCGCAAATCGGCTGCTCTCCGCGTTGTCGGAAACTGGCTACACTGAACGCTGTCGAATCAACGTATGGAGTTTCACGCTTGGAAATACTACCAGGCATCCACACGCTGCCAAGCGTCAAGTGGTCAAGGGCATACCTGATTGAGGGAGACACTCTCGCGCTCGTGGACGCTGGACTGCCGTGGAGCGCCCGAAACATACTCAAATACATTCGCAAGATTGGTAGAGAGCCGGAGGAGTTATCCCATCTGCTAGTGACTCATGCTCATCCCGACCACATCGGCTCGGCTAGCAGCGTTGCCAAGAAAACCGGAGCGCGAGTGATCGCTCACCGCGCCGACACAAAACGCCGAGGCAACGGAGCGAGCCTGAATTACATGGGCGTGTTTGGCTCCCTGCCCGTCCCGCTCCCTTTCTTCGAGCGCACACCAGTCGCCACATTGGTCGATGAGGGTGACGTTCTGCCGATTGCTGGCGGAATCCGAGTCATCCACACTCCAGGTCACACGCCAGGAAGTGTCTGCTTTCTGGAGGAAGGAACCGGCTCCCTGTTTTCCGGAGACACCATATTCAGTGACAGAGAGCGTGTGAGCAGGTCGGTGCCCTTCCCCGGGTACGACGCTGAGGCCTATCGGACCTCGCTGGCTCGACTGGCGGCCCTCGACTTCGACGCCATATGTGGGGGACACGGCGCCCCGCTCAAATCCGGTGGGGCAGGAAAACTTCAGGAGCTACTAGATGCGCGCCCAGAGCTTCCCACCTGGAGGCAGTTCTTCAGAAGCATTCCCCGGCGCATCAAAAAGTCCCAAAGCATGACGGGCGAGGAGATATAGGGCCTTCTACCCTTCGCGCTCCTCCAAAATTCGCGCCAACTCGACCGCCGCCGCATAGGCGTAGGCCACATAGTCACCCGGAGCCAGGTCAAGCTCCTTGAATTCCTCGGACTGGTCGATTCCTCCAGTATCGAAGGGGCCGGGCATCATACGCAGCACAAGCTCTCGCAGTCGCCCATCGGGAAGAACCACGACACAGCCGCGTGTGGGATCGGCCACGCCAGCGGGATCAATCTCAAGGGCCTGAATTGAACTGGTTCCCATGAAGAACGGGAACGGGTCGAGAGCGGCGGCTAGTTCTTCCAACAGCTTGTCCAATTCCCTGGCCGCTCGCTGCAAAACACCGTCCGCTATGGCCCGTTTGACGATGGGGTCGATGCTATCGGATTGCATGATTGTTTGGCCGCCTCACGTTTGACACTAAACTGCGGCGTAATATATCATTTTGTGCAGGTGTAACCAAGGTGGCAACGTAGCTCAGCGGTTAGAGCGGGCGCTTCATAAGCGCTAGGTCACTGGTTCGATCCCAGTCGTTGCCACTCCGCAAGGACAACAAAGGGGCGGAGCCATGAGCCTTATCGCGTATATATGAAGTCGCATCGTCGCCGACAGGCATTCTGAGGGGACGATCCAGGCTGTGCACAAGGGTGATTAGCTCAGCGGTTAGAGCGCTCGCCTCACACGCGAGAGGTCCGAGGTTCGAATCCTCGATTACCCACCAAAACTAGTTGTATCGGCTCACGAGGGTATTTGTCCAACCCGCCGAATTTCAACTCCTCAAGACACCTGGACAGAATTTGCCGAAGTGGCGGAATGGTAGACGCGCTACGTTCAGGACGTAGTATCCTTACGGATGTGTGGGTTCGACTCCCTCCTTCGGCACCAGTCCTCAAAACAATTCGACTAATCCCAACAGGCCGTCTTAAAATTAATGCCCTTCGTGCTTCCTCAAACATGCCAAATGGCGCACGCGTTCCCTGCGGGTCTCCAGTTTCTTGTCAGACTCCGGCCTCTAAACCGCACGCGTGATCGGCCTCAAAACCTCTCCACGCCAAATTGGCAACGCGCTTCGCGGGATCGTCACTGGGTTGACAGAACAGCAACGCCGACAGTGATACCATTCATACGGTGGTTATCGAAACATCTGGCGGATTCGGACGGGATGATCGGTTGCATCCGCTTCTCGATACGCGTTTGAAGGACTTAGACGATGATCGGTCCTAGTCGAATGCAAAAAGCCAGGGGGTTCCTGCATTTGGGCACAAAAGACGGCCACGAGCTGGTCATCGAATCATTCACTAACCTGAGCGCTGAACTGCAAGCTGAAGCCATCAAATCGACCGATCACGGTGGCAAGGCGGACGCTCCCTCCCGTTATGCCCTGATCGCGGCGTCGACTCATTTCGTGACCGGCAAGCTCTTGGACATTTTTGCGAGACTAGAGATGGTCGACTGGATGAATCGAGAACTATCTGTCCTGCCCTACGGGGAAAACGACCAATACCGAATCTATATGGGCCTGGCCGTCAAAGATTTTCATGTTGACGTGTTCAGCCTGCTGGACTCACAGGCGTCTGCTGTGGCGCTGGCCAGTCGAGGCCTCTATTCGGAGAACAATCAGAGGCTATCCGGATGGTCAGCCATCTAGTTGAGAAAGTCGGACACGCAAGGAATCCATCGACAAAATCTGGCGGAAGACCTTTGCAAATTGATGGACTCCACGAACCGTTGGCTGCCAGCAGTGACCCAAATTCGAGATGTTCTTAAACACCGTGATCGCCTCAGCCTCATAGCTGGCGATCCTTCCGACGGCATCCTGTTCCAATTACCCGGATGGACCCGACCGACGCCAGTCTTGGAGTCAGTCCTATTAGATTTTAAACTGACTGACGTGGTGGATTTCGAGCTTTACTCTGCATTCGTGTCGGCCGAAATCCTGGCGTTGTTGAATGAACTTGGACTGCGAATGGGCGCGCACATTGGTGTGAAATTAAGGACCGAGCCTCTCAGCATGTGATATGGCAACTTCAAAAAACCTGCCTAAACATGGATCGACTTCAACAAATAATGAGAAGTTCGGCAGACGGTTACTGATGCCGACCGGTTGACCTCCTCCAACATTGCGCCCGCCCATCTGTTTTGTTGGCTCTGTGCTGATAGCGCAAATCTCTGTGAGTTCCAGTCGCGACGGCACGTTGCGACGACCCAAACCCATTAGCGCCTGGAGGGTTGTCGGCGCTTAATATGCATCTTTCCAACATCCTTTCTTTTACCGCGCCGTTTGAGCGTGACTTAACTCCTCTGTTCAGGCTGATGTTGGAACCTGGCTCACAATGGGGGCAGGGCTGCCATGGCGATCAATGAAGAACCTGATCCAAAAATCGAGATTGCCACCGTTGCTGACGACACGCGGTTGGCCCAGCGCTTCTATTCCGTTCTCTTCCAACGACTTCCAGGCGCGTTCGATTGATACAACTTTCAACATCGTGAATCCGCTGGATTTGGATTCATAATTCGTGGGCGCTGGGAGATAAAGTCGAACACCGTCGCAGCCGAACACATTATCGATTCACCCAACGAGTGATTCAGAAACGCCATTTGAAAATCTTCTTTTCGGGTGAATGGTGACACAGGATTGCAATAGATGGTCTGAGCGCCATCGAGCGTCTCGTCTTGGTATCCAAGATTGATCGCTGGCGCCAATATATCATCGCCGGAGATCACGGAGTCGTGTGGCATTCCAACCGCCTCACCGCCAATAGTCGCATGCTGGTCGATACCGAGCGCAACTGCCACAAATGCCAACGGCGCGACTGCCAATATTGCTCCAAGTCCCTTTAGGCCATTAAACTGCTTTCCTCTTCGTTCGGGTAATAATAGGTTCATACATATATACGAACGCTGGAAACGAAATGTTTCAAACCACAGCTGATTTTCGCTCTTGCCCAAATTGAGTGTGACGCATCGTTGACCAGCCGTTCCGAAAACTTTTACAATCGGGTACGAGCATGGACAGCGTAGATTCGCAGCAATCGACGGCATTAGCCGCACCCTACTTTGCCAGGACACCTGAAGCGGACAGCGACTTCCGTCCCGTGCTTCGCCACAGACCAGCGCTGCTTGCCCTCCGCAGGCGAAGCTCGGATGTTTATTGATGCCTGTGATAACCATGTCCTCGCTATGGAGAACTCCCCACATGCAAACCTACGGAGAGGAAGTCAAAGTTTACTCCTTGGATGAGGAGTCTGGTCTGATCGGATCGGCCCGGTTCAAAGGCGAGGCAATTCAGGAGACGCCGGGCGGTTTGTGGTCGTGGCAAGGGATTCTCACCGATCCCAGCTTTGAGCCCAACGACGTGTGGGACGTCCATGACATCCGACTGGAGTTCTTTGACGGCGCCTCTGGCCGAGCTTTTTGCACCAACATCGACTATCCAAACGGACGCGTGAACCTGGAGATCACGGGTGAGGGATTGCCTCCGAGGATGTGACGCCTGCCTGCGCGCTTTTGACAAGTTGACACGGTTCTTGCGTAACACTTACCATTAACCTTGAGGAGATAGGCGAGATGATCGGGCCTCGGACTGCCAGACACCCCGTCCAAAGCGCCGTCCTGAGGCGCTCGCAATTGCATGCTTAATAATCAGGCGCTTGTAGCTCAGTTGGATAGAGCGCAGCCCTGCGGAGGCTGAGGCCGTGGGTTCGAGTCCCGCCAAGCGCACTTTGATTTCATCTCCCCTCTCAATTCGCCAAGCTGACGGCACAGGCGGCGAGAGCCATTCACCTGGCGTTCCCGCGTGTTCGCAAAGCCGGGGCGATTAGCTCAGATGGTTAGAGCGTCTGTCTTACACACAGAAGGTCAGAGGTTCGAGTCCTCTATCGCCCACCACCGCGCTTCATTCACGGCAATCCAGATCGGCATCAGGAACGCACTTGTATGTTCAGAGAGTCGCCCAGCGCTGCGCCGTGGCTCTGGATCGCCCCTCCCGTCAGTTCGTCTTCGCGGCAATCACCAAGGATACTGGTGTGTTCCATTCGGCCACTAATTTGTAGGAGAATCCTTTGCAAGATTTCACAATGGCGAGACACACCGCCCGCGGCATTGTCGAGAACGTAGAGAAGGTCATCGTTGGCAAGAGCCGGGCCGTTGAATTGACCGTAATCGCTCTCATGTGTCGGGGCCATGCGCTCATCGAAGACGTGCCCGGTGTCGGCAAGACGATGCTCGCCCGAAGCATCGCCCGCTCGGCGGGTTGCGAGTTCAAGCGCATCCAGTTTACGCCTGACCTGCTTCCCACCGATGTGACAGGAGTGTCCATATACAACCAGAGGACCGGAGATTTCGAGTTTCGCCAGGGACCAATTATCTCTCAGGTGGTGCTGGCCGACGAAATCAACCGAGCGACACCCAAAACTCAATCCGCCATGCTTGAGGCTATGGAAGAGAGACAGGTCACCGTTGAGGGCATAACCCACCAGGTCCCCAGCCCCTTCATGGTCATGGCAACTCAGAACCCGATTGAGTACGAAGGCACCTTCCCACTGCCCGAAGCCCAGTTGGACAGGTTCATCCTGCTGGTGAGTCTCGGCTACCCCACAAATGAGGAGGAGTTGGCTATCATCGAAGGCCAGCAAGTCGCTCATCCTATAGACACACTTGAAGCTGTGACCAACGCCAAGGAGATCATTGAGCTTCAGGAGAGCGTCAGGCACATATTCGTGGACGACCTCATCAAGCAATACATCGTCACAGTGGTTGATGCGACTCGCGATCACCCGGACATCGCTCTTGGAGCTTCGCCGCGAGGCTCGTTGGCCCTGTTCCGGGGCGGCCAAGCGTTGGCGCTCATAAGGGACCGAGATTTCGTTTTACCCGACGACGTGAAAGAGCTGACAGCGTCGATGCTCAGCCACCGCGTCATAGTCTCAGCCGCCGCGCGCATGCGCGGAATCAAGGCTAGCGAGATCATCGACAACATCGTCAGTGAAATCCCTGTTCCCGGCGCTCAGGCAGCCGATCGAGCAAGGAGATAGCCAAATTTTTGAAACGAAGTTATTCCTCCTCAGAAGGTTTTACCTGATACTGGTTCTCATCGCCATCACCCTGTTCACGGGCATGGCAACCGGATTCGGCCTATTTTTCAGGTTGATATACGTTCTGGGCCTGACGCTGATTCTCGGGTTCATCTGGAATTGGGTCAACCTCCGGGGGATGGAGGTAACGATAGACCGACGCTCGAAACGAGTGCGGGTCGGTGATGTGGTTGAGGAACGAATAACTATCCGCAACCGCAGCAGTCTGCCTAAGCCGGTCCTGGAGGTCGAAGACCTGACCGATATGCCCGGTTACACCAATGGCCGAGCAATCAGCCTTTCTACCAGGGGGTTCAGGTCTTGGTTAAGCACGGCTCCGGCGCGCAAGCGGGGCGTCTACACCCTGGGACCTGTCCGAGTCTCGAACACCGACGCCTTCGGCATTTTCCGACGAGACCGGACGTTTGGCGGCACTGACACCCTCCTGGTGTATCCACAAGCCCACGACATTCCCGGCTTCACCATACCGTCGGCTTATCTCTCAGGCGAAAGTTCATCCCGACGGCGTTCCCACGATCTGACTCCCCACGCCGCAAGCGTGCGGGAATACGCCTTCGGCGACAGCATCAGCCGCATCCATTGGAATAGCACCGCGCGCCTCGGAAAAATGATGTCCAAGGAGTTTGACCTGGGGCTGTCCAGCGATGTCTGGATTCTCGTCGACCTCCACCGTGACGTGCAGGCAGGGGAGTTGGACGAAAGCACTGACGAATACGCCGTGTCCGTCGCAGCGTCACTGGCAAGCAAATATCTGGACGCTCAGTTGCCCGCGGGGCTTGTCGCCTACGGAGATCAGCGGTACATGCTTCCGGCGGAAACCGGCTCCGGGCAATTCGACCGGATTATGGAATTTTTGTCTATGAGTAAAGCCGAGGGGGACATCCCCTTGGAACAGCTTCTTCCAATGGAAGAACAACTGTGGGGATACCACAGTTCGCTAGTCGTAATTACGTCATCTCATCACCTGGAATGGGTCTCTGCCCTGAAGGAGTTATCCCGCCGTCGCGTGAGAATAGCCGTCATATTGTTGGACGGACAGAGTTTCGGAGGCATGTTCGATTCGATGGCGGTAATCCCGGAGCTATACGACATCGGCATCTCGCCCTACCTGATTCGGCAGGGGGACAGCATACCAGTAGCTTTGAGCAGCACCTACACCATTCCCGGCGCGGCGACGGAGGCGGCATCGTGAGCAGTTCAGAACCTGCCTCACTAATGACCGGTCGCGGACGCCAGGACCCACCAACGCCGAACACCAAGCACCCGCTACGTGTGTTCTATAACAGATTCAATCCCAGCCAAGGTTGGGCCACGTTCGCGATACTCATATTCTTGCTCCTCATAATCGGTGACTCCATCACCGTCGGCGACTGGGTGGAGACGCCCAGCCTGACAACGATATTATTTGTCTCAGCCCTAATAGGCTTGTTATTCGCAAAATTGCGACTGCCCTGGTTCCTGATGCTGCCCTTCGGCGTGGTATTGGGTGTCGTCGTCGTCATCTGGCAATCCACATCATTGGCTGAGAATCAAGATTCGACAACAGATGGTTTAAGGGAGATTTTCACGCGACTTGATGTCTGGTACGCCGCCGCAAATAACGGCGGCATAAGCACGGACCTGATGCCATTCTCACTGATCCTCATCTCGGCTGCCTGGATGCTCGGATTTCTCAGTTCATATCTAATATTCAGATACGACAACATTTGGTTCGCCGTGGTATTCGGCGGAACCGCCATGTTGACCAACCTGAGTTTTTTGCCTGAACGGTTCGGGTCCCGGTTCTTTATCTTCGTCCTGATTGCCATGCTTCTCGTCGTGAGAATGAGCATTGTCCAGCGGCACGAATTTTGGCGCAAGGGCAGCTTCCGATTCACTCCCAACAGCGGATGGTTGACGCTCCACGCGACCCTTTGGTTCAGCATCATAGTGATCGTTATTGCTGCGATTCTGCCCCTCAAAATCATCGTTTCACAGCCAATTGCAGATGTATGGAGAGCCGGTCGGACGCCAGTCTCCTCAATGGAGGATGTATTCGTTCGACTGTTCTCGACAATTCCATCCAGAATGGACACATCAGGCCGCTTTTTCGGAAAGACCCTGCCGTTCATGGGTAAAATATCGTTCGGCGGAGAGGTCGTTGCATGGACCAACAGTGAATACCCCTCATACTGGCTTTCCCAAGCGTACAACTACTACACGTCTCAGGGTTGGATAGCAACTGAAACGGAACGCATCGACATCGGGCCTGAAATCCTACCTCCTCCTACTATGGATAACCTCAAACGCACCGACGTCTTCCAGACCGTCCAACTTGGATTTGACACCAACAAGTTTTTGACCGGAGGAGGATTCGATTGGGTAAGCCTACCTGCAGTTGCGGAATCGCTGGCCCCGAGAAAATTCGTTGTCGACGTAAACGACGACGCTTTCGATGTAGATTACCCCAAAGACATTCAGGCATTTGCGTCGCGAATCAGGACTCAAACACGGTTGCCGGACGCGAGCGTTGCCAACGGATTCATCACGGGCCTACTTCCGAGCGATCTTTTGCTGGTCGATATCCAGGAAGGCGACAACGGCCGGGTGGAATTTTTCACACTTCAACGCAAGGCCCCCATTGCGCCGGACCTCGTCGCATGGCAATTCAAAGATGAACTTCCTGAAACGCAACCATACAGCATGGTGTCACTCGTATCGATTGCGACTGACGACGACCTGCGAGAAGCCGACACCGATTACAGCAGTTTCATAACTGACCACTACGTTCAACTGCCGTCCACGCTGCCCCAGAGAGTGCGCGACCTGGCGCAATCCGTCACCGCCAACGCAGACAACCCCTACGACAAGGCAGTGGCCGTCCAAAACTATCTGCGAGAATCGGGTTTCGTGTATTCCCAGGATATTGACGCTCCACCGCGAGGCACAGACGGCGTGGACCATTTCCTATTTGAATCCAAGATCGGATATTCCGACTACTTTGGATCGTCGATGGCCGTGCTGATGCGGGCCGCGGGTGTCCCTGCGCGCCTTGCAGCCGGATACGCTCCGGGCGAGGCCGAGGCGAACTCAAACCAGAGGTTCGTCAGAGATTCCGACAGCCACGGCTGGGTGCAGGTCTACTTCCCAGATTTTGGCTGGATAGACTTCGAGCCAACTCCAAATTGGCCGCTTCAGGAGCGAGCAATTGGTGGCGGAGCTGCTTTCTCCTCGTCTGATACTGATCTTGATGCCGACCCGGGCGGTTTCATTATCCCTGATGAAATTGATCCCTTCGTCGAACAGGTGCCTGACGATCCGGGTGTCCCACAAGGCTTTGGCGACGCATTCACTTTCGACGTCACACCCTACTTGAAGCCGGTTGGCATTATTTTGGGCACATTAATCGCGCTATTCATAATCTTCCAAGTCGCCTGGAATTTCGGGCTGGGAAGCATGACCGCAGTGGAGAAGACATACACCAAGATGGGCCGACTGGGTTGGCTGGCCGGCGTAGGCCGTAAACGTCACCAAACCCCCTGGGAACATGCTGCCGCAATTGGTCTCGCGTCGCCGAATGCCGCCGAGGGATCGAGAAAAATAGCCTCTCAATTCGCCACGTCGATGTACGGTCACCAGGAACCGAATGAAAACGACCTAGAAGAAATGGAGGAGGCCTGGAAGAATGTTCGCATGGGACTAATCGTCCGCGGATTGAGGCGCATGATTCCTCGGCCAAGCGCACAACCGCAACAGGCCAGGTGACCGACTTGACGATCTACTACGACATATTCGAGACCCCGTTCGGTTGGATGGGACTGCTGGCCTCAGACAAAGGTCTGCGAAACACCACCCTCCCTCAGAACTCCCCCGACATTTGCTACGAAGAGCTTGGTCCTGAGATGGTTGGGGCCGTCCAGGACTCAAATCGATTTGACGAGCTTCGCCAGCGCATAATCGGGTACTTCGAGGGCGACCCCGAAACCTTCGAGGACGTTCCCGTGGACCTTGAGGATGCGTCCGAATTCTATCTCGCAGCGTGGAGAGCATGCCAATCTATCCCCCACGGTGAGACCCGGACTTACGGATGGCTTGCTGATCAGGCAGGAAATCCCCGCGCTGCCAGAGCCGCAGGACAGTCGATGGCGAGGAACCGTCTTGCCATCATCGTCCCATGCCATCGGGTCGTCGCCAGCGACGGGAGCCTAAGAGGGTTCGGCAAAGGCACGACTCAGTTGGGACTCAAACGGCAGCTTCTCAACCTTGAGGTAGGCCAGTTTACCCAACAGATCTGAACATTTACAGGCTTGCGAAATAGCTGTTGGCGAATCGAAAAACAGTGGGGGTGGGTTTGAAACCCGCCCCCACTTGTATAAACGACATTTTCATCTAAATTAACCGAAGCTCGCTATGGCTCGTCCGAAAACTCCACGCCAAGCTCCGACTTCATAAGTTCCCGCGCGCGATCTACGTCATCCTCGTCCACGAGTATTCGACACGGGTAGGCGGACACGCCGAGGAACGATTGCGTGTCTCCAGCCCGCACTCTGGCACGCACGCCATACGAGGACAGCAGTTCGCTCCACATTTCAGCTATCAGTTGGTCAGGCGCTGTGATCAGGTAGGTCCAACTCAATTCGCGAGGCTCTCCACGGTGACATCACCCGAATCTCCTAGCAGGTCCTGAAGCCGGACGGTCAGGTCTTCGCTGGCGTCGACTTTGACCATCGACCACTCCAGCCTGAACACTTGGCCCTGGGCCGCGATTTCAAGGCTCACCTCATCCTCCCCGACAAACTCTAATAACAAGCGCTTTATGTCGTCCAACATTAGCTGGTCATCGGCCACGCTGTCAGATTCCACAATTCGCAGATTCAACCTCTGAGGAACGGCCAGCTTGGAGTGGGCAGACGATGGGGCGCCACCCGATCCGCCATTTCCATTGCTGCCATTCACTCCATTCTCTGTCGGCGGTTTGATGTCTGGTTGAGGCGTTCCGGTTCCATTTGTTTCTGGTTGACTCGATTCGATCACTGACGTCTCATTTGCCTCATTGGAATTTGTTGATGCCGCTTTTTCGATAATTTCGGGCGAGTATTCCTCAGCGTCCTGACAGGACATGCTGATTTCGTCGTCTCGAACCCTGATTGTGCCAGCCACGGCGACCAGTTTGCCTTCTTCCCACAAGCCCTTGGTCGCCTCCATCTTGTCCTCCCAGACGAACACATCTATTGTGCCGTCCATCAGGGACACAGTGGCAATTTGAAATGGTTTGTTCTTGCGGGTGAACCGCTGAATAACCGTGGATACCTGGCCGACAATGGAAACCTTTTTGCCTGCTTGGTGAGGCCCGATGTCATTCTTGAACACGATTGTGTCCGAACCGGCAGAGCTTAACAGGTTAGCCAGATGGTTCACCCCAGACAGGGACAGTCCGAGCAGTTCCCGCTCCCATTCTTCCGTCTCTCGTTCCGAGGTTTTGCCTTCTGGCAGCGTGATATTCGCCAGTGGAGTCGGCACGGAATCGCCGAATAGGTCGAACATAGAAGTCTGGTCCGACTCTCTGAGTCCCGCCTCGCTATGGGCCAGGCTCAGGATTCGCTCGGTGACTGAAAGCAGCGAGCCTCGGTCTCCAAAATCGTCGAACGCTCCCGCTTTTATCAGGCTTTCCAGGTTGTTCTTCTTCAGGCCGCTCATATCCGCAACGCGGCACATCTGCTCGAAGGACTCGAACGGCCCCTCTTTCTCGCGAGCCTCAAGGATAGGCTCAATGGCGCCGGCGCCCACGCCTTTGATCGCCGCCATTCCGAATACGATGACGGGCGAACCGTCCTCTTGTTTTGCAATCGTGAAATCAGTCCCGCCGGTGTTGATGTTCGGCAATTTGACCGGAATGTTCATTCTCTGGCAGTCCACGACCGCGCTGACGGTGCGCTCTGGATTGCCCATGTAAGCATTGAGCAGGGCCACCATGTACTCCGCGGGATAGTTGGCCTTCAGGTACGCCGTCCAGTAGGTGATTAATCCATAGCTGATGCTGTGGGCTTTGTTAAATGCGTAACCTGCAAACGGTTCGATAAGCGTGAATATCTGCTCGGCCAGCTCCCGATCAAACCCCAATTTAGTTCCACCGGACAGAAACTTCTCTTTCTCTTGGGCCATAATTGCCGGGATCTTTTTGCCCATCGCCTTCCGCACGATGTCTGCTTCGCCGAGGGAATATCCGGCGAAAGTCCGGAACAAGTGCAGCACCTGATCCTGATAGACAATAACGCCGTAGGTCTCTTCGAGAATTTCCTCCAACGCGGGGTGCGGATATGAAGGAGCGGTGCGTCCGTGCTTGGCATCGATGAACGTGCCGATATGCTCCATCGGGCCCGGGCGGTAGAGCGCGATCATCGCGGCGACGTCGCCCAGCGACGTCGGCTTCAACTCTTTGAGATTGCGGGTCATGCCCCCGCCCTCCATCTGGAACACGCCTACAGTCTCGCCTCGGGCCAGAAGATCGTAGGTGTTGGAGTCGTCCAGAGGAATGTCGTTCAAGTTGAACGTTATGTCTTGATTCTCGGCTATCAGATCACGGGACTTAGCCAACACTGTGAGGTTCACAAGGCCGAGGAAGTCCATCTTCAAGAGTCCCAGCGCTGCAACGGGGTCCATCGCGTACTGGGTGGTGGTAAACATGCTGTTCTCGTCGTTCTTGCTCGGACGCTGGAGAGGCACAATGTCGGTCAGCGGCTCCTCGGATATCACCACAGCGGCGGCGTGGGTGCTGGAGTGTCGAATGAGACCTTCCAACCCTTCTGCCGTCTCAACAAGTTTCTTGACAGCCTCGTCGGTGTCGATGGCCTGCTGGAACTCTGGGTTCAGCTCTTTCGCTTCATTCAGCGTGATGCCCAGCTTCGTTGGAATCATCCGGGCAATTTGGTCAACATCGCCGTAAGGCATCGCCAGCGCTCGTCCAACATCTCTCAGAACGCCCTTGGCTCCCATCGTTCCAAACGTGATGATCTGGGCCACGTGCTCTCGACCGTACTTGTCGATGCAGTAGTTGATGACCTCTTCGCGCCGATCGTCCTGGAAGTCCATGTCGATGTCCGGCATCTCCTTGCGTTCAAGGTTCAGGAACCTCTCGAACACCAGGGTGTAGGGCATCGGATCAACGTCGGTAACGCCCAGGCAGTACAGCACAAGACTGGCCGCCGCGCTCCCTCGGACCGCGAAGAATATGTCCCGTAGGCGAACGAATTTTGAAATATCCCACACCACCAGGAAGTAGTTGTCGAATTTGGTCTGCTTGATGACTTCCAACTCGTACTTGAGTCGCTCAACGTAGGTCTCGTCGGCGTGTGGAAGCAGAGTATTGAATCCGTCCCAGCACAGCTTTGCCAGAAATTCCGTCGCGGTGGTGCCATCAGGAACGGCGTACTCGGGAAGTCGCTGCTTGGTGAAGTCGAACTCCACTTCGCACATATCCGCGACAAGCTGAGTGTTGGTCACAGCCTCCGGCATGTGAGGATACAGGGCCATCATCTCTTCCGGGCTTTTCAGATAGTATGACGACTCTTCCATCCGCATTCTTTTGGCATCGTTAATATTCGTGTTGGTGTGAATGCAGATCACTATGTCCTGAAGATGCGCAGCTTCCTTCAGGACATAGTGAGAGTCGTTCGTCGCCACCACAGGCAGGTCCAACTCGGAGCGCAACTGCATCAGCCCTTGATTAATGGCCGGCAGTTCGGGAACGTCGCCGTGTTCCATAAACTCCAGATAGTAGTCGTCGAACACCTCTTTGTACCAGCCGGCTGCGGCCCTGGCCTCGTCCATCCGGCCTTGGGTGATCAGCGACGGAACCTCGCCGCTGGGGCAACCAGACATGATAATCAGGTCTTCGCTGTATTGCTCCAGTATTTCCCGGTCCACCCTGGGTCGATAGTAGAACCCTTCCAGGTGGGACATGGTCACCAGCTTGATCAAGTTTTGATAACCGCGATTACTCTTTGCCAGGACTGTCATGTGGTAAGGAGTTTTCTCGTTGGGATTGCGTTCGTGCCGACTTTTGGGAGCGACATACATCTCGCAGCCGATAATCGGTTTGATTCCGGCGGCTTTTGCGATCTTGTAGAAGTCGATGGCCCCGTACATCCCGCCGTGGTCGGTAATGGCGAGGCTATTCATGCCAAGATCGGCGGCGCGGGCGACGAGGGGTTCCAGACGGCTCAGGCCGTCCAGCATGCTGTATTCAGTGTGAACGTGCAGGTGTGAAAACACTGCTCCTCCAATGGATATTTTCGAGTGTCGCCATGCTGAATCGAAGCGAAGCATCTGGTCGCTTCCCGAACAACCGCCATCTTACTTTCGACTAGTTTCTTCGTCTGCGGACTCAGAATGGCGAGTTGGCTGATGGCTGAAAGCGTGTTTTCGTGACACCTGATACCTGAAATTCTGACCACCTATCTTCAGGTAGTCCAAGAAGTATAGCATTGCCTTCTACCTGAGCCTGCAAGAGACAAAATTCCCAAATACACTCAATTCCAGAGATTTCCTACCGTTTGGACCTTTTCCAACCCAGAGCCTGCGCCTCGGCTTCAGTGCAAAACCAGCGGTCTCCCTGCCCTGGCTCAACGACAGTGGTGGAGTAGAACAGGCTCTCCGGCACGTGGTACAGAAGCTCGCCAGACCGCTGATCGACGTTCCCTTTGATGACAGGCGTGTCGGAACCAGAAAATTCGCACCCGCCGCCAGAGCCTGATGGAGAGCCGGGACGGGCAGGAAGCGTGCCGCCAACGAAATTCTGAGTTGGGCTTGGGGTCGGCCTGGAGATTTGAGGGGGGGCCTCTGAGGAGGATGGAACAGGAGATGAGGCCTCTACGCTCCATGTTCCTCGACCGTCGGTTCGGGCCAAAGACTCGGCTTTAAAGAACTCCTCGAACTTCTCAAAGCTGGCTGGGAATTGAGCCACTTCGCCCCAGCCGCCGTTCAGAAGCTTCAGATTTACCATCTCGCCATCAATGAACACGTACCGCAGATGCGCCCCGTCGAAGTCCACGCCAGCATCTTCCGACGACAGAACGACAGTCTTGCCCTGAGCGATGAACTGATTGAACTCCGACGCCTCAGCGAGGTCGGCGGATGCGGGGATTGAGACACCGAGATACCGCACCAGGAAACGCTCGTCTTCATGTTCCACCTCGATTGTCACGCCGTCGATGACACGCACAACCTTAGCCTCAGAAGGAAACTGCTGCGATGAAGGAGTGGCGTCACTGGTCGCAGTCGCAGACGATGCGGGAGACGCGGATTCGGGAGCGTCGTGAGAAGGGGCGCATGCCACAAAAGAGACTATGAAAGCTGAGAGCGCCAGGGCTATCAACCAGTTGCAACGCCTCATCAGGATGGATGCGGTTGCCTGACGTTCAGTCACGACAATCAGGTTCATGTCAATCGATTATAGTCTGAGTCACCGTGGCAATAATCGCGTCCGTGTATAGGCCTGGAGTCGCGCTGGCAGTGAAGTTTCCAAGAGGGTCAATCGATCCGAGATCGGGATTCGAAAGGCGCCAACGAACCAACAATCCTGGAATTGCCAGGCCGTTCTCGTCGAATCCCACCGCGCTAAAATGCACTATTTCGCCCACTGTTGCGGTTGCCAAATCCGGATCGACCGACACGTCGGTGAGCAATCCGATGATATTGATGTCAACGAAGGCAGACTTGGTGATCAACTCGCCGTCCAGTTTTTGAGTCACCGTGGCGCGAACCGCCGATTCGTATATGCCGGGCAGTCCCGTTGCCTTGAAGCTACCGAATGGGTCAATTTCGCCCACGCCGTCTTGCACAACCTCCCAGGTGATCGAGACATTGTCCGCCGCTCGGCCCTCGGCATCCAGCGCTCTTGCTGCAAGAATAGTGCGACCGCTGGTGTTGAGTTTCACCGCGTCAGGCCGAGCAACCACAGTGTCCAGACGCAACGCCTGCCGATCCCCTCGAATCACGACCGACGCGAAATCCACGGCATGGATGACGCCATGTTCGCCAGGGATTATCGCCTCGACCTTCACCGCCTCGGTGAACACTCCGGGCTCGGCCCCGGCTACGAACAGTCCGGTGCCAGACACGGAACCGGCAAGGGGCGCTTCCATCGACCATCGGATTTCTGCGCCTGCAATAAGCTCGCCCAACCCGTTGATGGCGACCGCCCTCAGTTGCATATCCTCGCCGTGGTCGATCTGGAATCTTTGCGGGAGGACCTGAACGGTCAGGTTTTCTTTGGAGTTGGGAACGTCCAGCACTGTGACATCCACGGAGTCCGTTATCTCAATGCCGTTCCAGCGACCCAAGACCGTCACGCCGTCAATGTACGTGCCCGGCTGTGCGGACACGAAAAGATAGCCAATGGAATTCAGCTCACCCATGCTCTGGTCATTGATAGACCATTCATAACTTACGCCTGGCACCACAAGACCGTGCACGTCGTAAGCCACCGCCCGGAATCGGTATAGCTGGCCTGTCAGCACAGCGGGTTTCGTCGGGAGTATCACGATCTCGGCGAGAGATGCCTGCTTGGCCTCGCCAACAACCGTAACTGGAACGCTAGAGACGGTGTAGACAAGCCCATCGTCAGTTTTCTGAACAACTGTGACCGTAATAGCGTCGGGGAAATCCCCGGGCTTACGTCCAGCGGTGAATAGCCCTGTGGGTTTCATGGTCCCAGCCCTCACGTCGTTAATCGCCCACACCAGGTCAACATCGTCGGTAGGCGACCCGTCTGCCAAAAACGCGGTCGCCGTCAGGATAATCGATTCCTCCAGATCAACAACGACGATTTGCGGCGTGATGACGATTTCGCCAAGAGCAGGCGGGCCTGTCTCTTTGCGCTCGAGGATCATTACCGATGCAGTAACCGTTTTTATAATAGTGGATTCGGCCTGCTCTTGGACCACAGGCGGCAACGGTGTGGGAGGAGCCACAGACACGGGCTCCGGCCCAGAACACCCCATCATCAGTGTAAGCGCGGCCAACACCGCTATTAGTGTCGTCGCGGCGATCCCGGATTTCGACTGTGGGATGGGCCTATCCACTCCGCTATGAATCCTTGGAAAATGTCACTCGTATGGTTTCGTCACGAGTCAGGGCGCTGGATATGGTTACCAGACCATCATTTCCAGCGGCGTACGGCATCGAGCTAGATGCAACGCTATGCCCGTCTGGCGGAACGAGTTCCAACGACAGTTTTCTTTGCCTAACTCCTGGTTGTTTTTGAATCGTCAAAGTATAGATCAGATCATCGCCGTCAGACACCACCGTGTCCGCTGGCAGGTCGTATACCAACTCAACCTCGCGACTCTCAAGGGCCGGAACGGTAGCCAATCCAGAAAAGACCACCTTGTCGTGACTGGAAGACAGAGCGCCCGTCTCCTGGCCTGGAGTCCCAACGCCTATCTCCACCGACACGCTCAATTCGGGGAGCGGCAACGATGTCTGGCTTAGCATTCTGCTTCCATTAGGAATATAAACACGAATGAAGTCCCAGTAACAGGCGTTCACCAGTTGATTATAATCCGTTCCTCGATTCTGCCATTGCGGCTCACAGGGGGCTGAACCTGGTCCACTGTGGTTGACATACTCAACCGTTAACCTGGCTCTGGGTCGTTCTTCTCTGCTCAAGTCCACTGAGTAAGTCACGTTCCGCTCTATATTGCGGTCCACCTTGCTCCAACCAACGTTGGAGTCGACCACGTACAGATAATCGCCCTCAGTCTGTTTTACCTCCCCAGCCCAGCCCAGCGCTTCCACCGCAGACTGCGCGTCAAGGTCATCAAAGTATAACACCATGTCTCGGGAGTCCAACGCCTTGTACATGGCCGAGGCAACGCGAATCAAGTCTGTCAGCGACGTTTGAGTTTCCAGTTTGTCGAGCACGCCCTGCAAAACGAGGTCTGAGTAGGCCCTGCCGTACAAGTCTGTCCCCTGCTCCAAAACGGTTATGAGGTTGTTTGGAGTTATCGGGTCTCCTCCCTCGGGTGGAACGATGCCTCCGATCGCTTCGACCAGCGCCAAGAACGCCCATTGGTTTATCCCCAGCACGCCGTCAACATCTTGATTCTGACCGATCCTGAACATCGCCTTGGCGTTCTGGGCGGTTGTCCGAAAATCCGGGTCCCAAGAAACATCCCTTAGCAACCATACCCAAGCATTCATGTGTTCTTCAAGGCCTAATGGCGCCTTCGGATACAATTCAAGCCTCTCCCAGTCGTCGACACGCACCGCATCGTAGTAGGAAACGCCCTTGAGGGAGTCGCTCTGAAACTCTAGAGTCCACAGGGCCGAAACGAACCCGCCCGTGCCCCGAAGCTCATCGGACGATTGCCCCAACATCAGGAAGGTTCGCGGTTCGTCGCTACCCAATAGGCGGTGCGCCACCGGAGCAACGCCATCCAGCATCCGGAGCCCAAGCTCAACCTCAGAGACGAAATCCAGCATCCCAGGGAGGCCCGAAGACCCTGTTGGCAGACTGCCTTCTTCTTGAAGCTGTCGCAGTGAGGCCTGGGCCGTTGAGAGTCTATCAGCGACTTCGGACAAACCTTCTAAATTTTTGCTGACCGCCGCCAGCGCGTTCAGCAAAACTCCTTCGCTATCCAGCAGGCCGCCCTCCGCGTCCTTCACGATGTCGTGAGCCGGCCTCAGAGCCTCGAAACCCTGGACGCCGGCTTCACCGATTTCGACCAACGCGTCCATGAGGCGTTCGAGGGAGTTCAACCGTTGAGCAAACGGCCCTGTGTCGACAAGCCTGGATAGGCTCGCGACCGCTTCAGAAGCGACGGCTTTCACCGAAGCAGCCTGGTCGTTGAATCCTGACAGAGCCGCGAATACTGAGTCGACGTCGGAAGTAGAATCGGACGGCGCGCTTCCGTCAAAAAGCGCCAACAAAGGGCCGGACGCCTCAGCCAGGTCCAGCAGCGCCTCCATTAGCTGAAGCGACTTCTGGCCTGCTTCGGCGGCATCGGCCATCACGGCCTCAGCTTTCTCCAGATCGTCGATGTATCCAGAAACCGGCTCGATGCGTTCCGCTAAAGTGAATCTATAAGGCCTGCGAACGGCCAGAAGTTGCCCGTCGCTATCGACCAGCCCTGACTGCATATCTGTCAGGCGGGACCGGAATTGTTCCACGGAGGACTGGTCCAACGAGGACAACAAAGCCGTCTGAGCTTCATCATATGCTTCGAGAAATCCAGTCGCCCAGCCCAACAGTCCATCGGCAATTTCCAAGTCAGACTTAATACGGCCAATCTGGGAATGCAAACTGGCGCCTTCAATTGACAGCACGGGCATCCACGAGGCAGACGCAGCAAGCCTCCCTGACCAACTGGCGGCGCGCATGGATGCGCGAAGGTCGTCAGTCAACTCGGTTATCTGTCGTTCTGCCCCTTCCAGGCCGGAGTTCTGTTGACCCAACAGGTTTCCGCTTACCACCCCGCGCAGATCAGATAGCTTCGGCCCGCCATCTGACGTCACTTGGATTCCCGCCATCAATAGGGAAATCCCAGCGGTTCCGAATGCGAGAACGGAGATCGCCGCCAGGGCAGGCCAACCTCTGGACAGTATCACGCCTATGCGATGGCCCAACCACGCCAGGGCATCGTCGGATGTTTTGAGTATTTTTTGCACCGTGTTCTGTTCAACGGGCGGTTTAACTTCAGAATCGCGTACTCTGATTAGATAGCGCTTGTGATTTCAATGTCAAACGCGCTTGACCCAAATCGACCTAATTCAGAGGGGCCACGGCGAACACGACTCGGAAAGACTTCCAGTAGATCACCACCGAATTGAACGTCACCATATCATTCCCTGCGGGCAGTGGGTAGCTCTCCTTGCCCATGTTGCCTTTCAATTTGCTCATCTCAATGAAGCCAGCCTCAAGGACCTCAGAACTGCTCTCGGGATTAGCATTCGGGGAGAGGATGACACGAAGGTCTGGCCCGTTGGTCACCTGGAAATCCTCCAATCTCAGGAGGGTCGAACCGTCTGGCAGGTCATATATCGTGACCGAGCCAGAGCCTTTATGAGAGCGGTCGTCGTCCCTGACATCCCCGGACTTGATCGACACAGCCTCGGGCCATAGCGTCGGCAGGGTTCGGGGTCGCCGGAGCGTCCATCTTCGACATGACATTTTCGACGTCGCCCATCGTTATGTCGGCGGGCACCGACGCCGTGAACGCGAACGGAAACTCCTCTTCAACCGTCTTGTCCAGGAATAACGGAGACAGGAGCCACCGCGCCACAGCATACACGGGGATCAGGATGACTGCGCCGCCGATTGCGATCATTCTAGTCGAGGTCAGTTTCATGACGATCACTCCTCGGGTAAGGGTAGGTTGTCTAGAAACCTAGTACGAAGGCTGCGGCTCAGCCGATGCGTGTCAGTCGAATCGGGCCAGTCGCGGAAGCCTGCCCACCAGTGGTTTAAGGTACTTTATGAACTCTTGAGAAATATTCCCACTATCTGGATCAAGGTACTCAGTGGGCATCAATCGCACCTTGCCTCCAACCAACTCCAGCGGAGCAAGGCCCGTGCCGCACGAGTATCCAGGCCCAGGGGCGCGTGCGAGAGTCACCATGACGCCCGCTTCGCCATTCAGAGCCGCCTTAACCGCCGCCCGTCCTGCCATCTCGGCTTCCTGAATGTCAGATCGGGAGGTCGTGGACATCATTGAACGCTGAATCGTGCCGGGTTTTTCATACCTCGCCCTGACTCCCAGTGATTTGCCGATGAGTCCGGCGAGATAACGGGCTGGGCCGTCGTAGTATTCATGACCGAAATCGTCCACCAGATTGGGATCCTGCTTGCCGCCCAAAACTCCGTTTAAACCTCTGGCATTCTCGGAGACCACCGCAACAGCGAAGCCGTAGCGTCGATAGGCATCCTCCATTTGCTCCAGAAATATGTCTTCAACGACTGGGACTTCTGGAACGCAAATGACGTGAGGGGCGTCCCGCTCATCCTGCTTTGCTAGGATAGCCGACGCCGCAAGCCATCCAGCGTCCCTGCCCATCACTTCAATAATTGTGATCGGCGCGGCGGTCCGCATCGATTCGGCGTCTCGTCCCGCGCCCATTGTGGCAAGAGCGACGAAACGGGCGGCGCTCCCATATCCGGGGCAGTGGTCCGTCATCACGATGTCGTTGTCGATCGTTTTGGGAATGTTGATGACCGTCAGATCGTAACCCCTGGCCTTTGATTCGACCGTCAGGGTGTGGCCGGTCGCCGCCGAATCGTTGCCTCCAGCGATGAACCAATGAGAGATGTTCCGATCCGCCAGCCGGTCGAACACCACAGGCAAATCGTCCTCGGTCAGCCTGCGACGGGTGGAGCCTAGAGCCGCCCCAGGAGCGCTCGCAATCCTATTCAAGGTCTGCCGAGGCACATTCGACACGTCGATGACCTGATCTTCAAAAAACCCTTCCAGCCCCAGGGACGCCCCATAAACGTAATCGAACGCGCCCGACTGCGACGCCTCGTCAATAATCCCAACCAGACTGCTGTTTAGGACGTTAGTGCATCCGCCTGACTGCATAATCAGAGCGTTGCGACGCTTGCCACTCAATGTTTTGAACCGTTTACAGGCCGAGTTTCGATGCCAGATCGTTGAAATCTGAACCTGTCACGTCGATCCAGTCCTCGGTTTCGACGTCGACCTCGCGGTCCGGGCCATGTTCCATCGGGCGAGGCACGAACGCGGTGCGGAGTCCGCAGGCGGCAGCCGCCTTCAGGTCGCCCTTGTGCGCTGCGGTCATCATCACTTCGGAAGGCTCCAGGCCCAACAGGTCAGCCGCGCCCAGGTAGGTCTCAGGGTCGGGCTTGTAGTGATTGACCGACTCTGCCGACAGAATAACGTCCCACGGCAGCCCGCCGTTCTTCGCCATGTTGGTCAACAATGCGATGTTCCCGTTAGAAAGGGTGGATATGATGTAGCCCTTCTTCAACCGCGTTAGGCCGGACACAGAGTCAGGCCACGGAGTCAGTCGGTGCCATGCGAGGTTGAATTCTTTCTTGTCGTCTTCGCTCAGCCCTGTGATCTCAAACCGAGCAAGTATTTCGTCGAGAATCATCCGATGCAAAACATCAATCTTCGTCCATCCAAGCTCACCTGTTCGCACCTTCGCCATCGACGGCCCGTAACCGGCGCGCCATGCTGTCGCGAACTCCGCCCAATCGACGCCTGTTATGCCTTTGGCCTCAGCCAATTTTTCGCCCTCTCTGGTGATGCTGGACCGCCAGTCCACCACTGTGCCAAACACATCAAACGTCAGAGCCTTTACGTTCTCTAATGTCATCTGAGTCTCCCGTTCTCAATCCTTCGCCGGAGTTCCAATTCGCATTCATCCAACCTGTCACATTGGTTCGCATATTAAGCAGAGTAATTGAGGGTGTCAATTGTTTCCTGAAATCAGTCGTTGACAGGTGTTCAGCAAGATGGGATAATGCTAAAAATTGGTCAGACCACTTTGATTTTGTGAACCAGGAGTTCGGCGCTGCTCAAGTCCATCCGAAAGCGTAGAATCCCCGAAGAAATCGTCAGCCAACTCTATGGGCAGATACGAAACGGGCACCTCAAACCGGGAGACAAACTGCCTCCCGAACGCGAGCTTGCCCAACAGTTCGGCGTGAGTCGAGCTTCGGTGCGCGAGGCGATGCGGTTGCTGGACGAAAAAGGTCTTGTGGTCATCAGACCCGGCGCCGGAACATTTGTGACCGAGGACGTGGTAGAGGCCATTGTCCAGGCGTTCTCAAACCTGCTCTCCGACTCCTCAGACGGAGTAGGCGACGTGTTCGAGATGCGGCTGCTTCTGGAACCCCACGTTGCGTCACTTGCCGCTCAACGAGTGACCGATGCCGACATCGAAAGACTGCGACAGATTCTCAAAGAGCAAAACGCCGACATCGAGGCGGGCGGGACCGGAGTCGCATATGACACCGCATTCCACTTCGCAATAGCCAACACCACAAACAACTCGGCGTTGGTCGCGGTGACTCACGCAGTCTCCGACATCCTCAGCCAGAGTCGTGAGGACTCCTTGATGTCCCCTGAACGGTCCAAAAAGTCTTTGCATTCGCATGTTCAGATACTGGCGGCCATCGAGAGCCGCGACCCAGAGGCGACAGAATTCGCCATGCACGAACACATTACCCAGATAGACAGGGAGGTACACGACCTCCCCGCCCGCGCGCAATTGGGCGGCGCGGGCCAAGCGTAGGTATCACACAAACCGAGTCTCAACATCTTCAAGGAGGTGAGCATGGCAGTTACAGCTGTCGAAGTTGTTTACCGAGGAATCTTCCAAAGGTTGCTCTCACGCGCCATCTGCCGCACAATCGTGCTGGCTGCGCGCAAAGAGGGCAAGATCGGGACCGCCTTCGGGCGGTACAGTGACTCTCCGGAGCGAAACGGAATCCCGGCGAAGTATTTCGCTGTGGTAGCCGACGACCCGTTAGAGCTTCAAGAAACACTAGCCCAGTACGAGCCTAAAGCGGTAGACGTCAGCATCGTCGTTGACGACTCCTTGTGCAAGGGCGTCGAGTCCTGGGCATGGTACGGACTCCAGCCTATAAATGAACTCACCAAAGAGGGCGGGACGGTTCTCGTGACATCCATTCAGGAGTCTGCGGACCTCTTGGAGGACATGCACGTCAAAGACACCCCGTACAACCTCGCCATAGTGAAAGGCCCCAAGAGTTTCTCCGGACTTTGGGTCTATAAAGATGACCACACCGACGTGAGAATTCTGGGCGCGTTGGCGAAAGTCTGTCCTCAACTTGTGGGTATCGACGCCTACAAGGAAACAATCCGAGAGCAGTGGGACGAACTCAAGGAAACCTCCGCTAACCGGGCCTACGACCGCGTCCAGTCAACCCCTGTCGAACCCGGACAAGGCAATCCTGAAGAGCCTTTCAGCTTCGATATGCCCGGCTGGGAAACGATGGAAGAAGCCCTGGTGGTCCGTCCCGTCAGCGTTGGCGGCGGCTTCCGAGGCGGCGAGGGCGGATTCCAGCCTGAGCGCAACGAGGTGTTCAAGAAGTGGTCCACGCGCACCATGCGGCCTGTGATCAACTTTGAGACATGCACAAAATGCACTCTCTGCTGGCTCCAGTGCCCTGACACCTGCTTCGACGTGACTCCCGAAGGCCTGTATGACTCCGACATGGAATCATGCTGCGGCTGTGGCGTCTGCGAAGACGTCTGCCCGGTCCCTGAATGTATCACGATGGTGCACGAGTCCAACTTCAACGACAACTCCAGCCAGCACGATCACTGGAAACGAGACCGTGATGGTTACATGGCCTGGCTCGAAGAAATGCGGGCGGCGTCCACAACCGAAAAGGCCGACGTTGGACGCACCCACGGCTTCTACGAAGTCGGCCAGTACGAGAAAGAATTCGAACAGACAGGGGTAGCCGGTGACGATTAGCACTACTGACATTCGCGAAAAAGAACAGCTAATTAGCGGTTCAGAAGCGATCGCCATTGCCTGCGCGATGGCAGATGTTGACGTGATAACCGCATACCCGATTCGACCTTATGATACGGTAATGCAGTTCGTGTCCAAGCTCATTGCGGACGGCACGTTGTCTTGCGAATACATCATCGCTGAGAGCGAGCACTCCCAGTTCGAGATCGTGAAACACGCATCCGCTGTCGGAGCAAGAGTTTTCACTGGCTCAAGCGGAGTTGGCTGGTTCTACGCCTTCGAGGCTCTAGCCGTGACCTGCGGGCTGAGACTGCCCATGGTGGCGATGGTCGGAAACCGAGCCTTGGACGACCCGGGCGCTTTCGGCACCGAGCACAACGACGCTCTGGCTGTCCGCGACCTCGGTTGGATGCTCCGCTGGGTGGACACCGCTGAAGAGGCGATGGACGCTGCATTCATGGCATGGCGCGTGGCAGAGGATCCGAGGATCTATCTCCCCTGCGCTATCAGCACCGACGGCGCGTTCCTCACCCACTCGCAGCAGATTGTCCAGATGCCTTCCCAGGCGCAGGTCGACGAATTCCTCCCTCCTTACGATCGAGGCGACTTCGTCCTCCATCCTGACAACCCGATCACCATCGCGCCACAAGTCAACGAGGACTGGCTGATAGAAATCAGACGCCAGACCGACGCAGCAATGCGCCGCGCGCGGGATGTCATCATCGAGGCCCAAGATGATATGAATCGTATCTTCAACCGTGAGGAAGAAGACCCGTTCATTGAGGAGTACATGACCGAAGACGCCGACGTGGTGTTGGTTGGCATGGGCACATTGTCCCTGCCGTTGAAGGTCACCGTGCGTCGCCTGCGAGAGCAAGGGAAGAAAGTCGGATTCGTCCGAGTGAAGTGGTTCAGGCCCTTCCCTGCTCCAGAACTCCAGGTCGCCTTGTCAAAATTCAAGGCGATTGGAATCATCGACCGTGACTACTCTCTCGGCGCGCCTCAGAACGGTGGAGTGCTGTACACCGAGATTCGCTCTGCTCTGTACGACGTAACCCCCCGCCCTCCGATGATCGGATTCATCTGCGGCCTGGGCGGACGCGAAGTCACTGTCGATTCGTCCACCGAAATGTTTGACAAGACCTTTGAAGTCGCCGAAACTGGTCATGCCGAAGAGCCACTTCTGTGGATCGGCGTCAGAAGTTAACAGCCAACTTGAGTTAAGACAGGAACACTCACAGGAGCAATAATATGACGACGACCAACACGCTTCCACTGATAAGGGGCGTTCAGAACTCCCCTCTTGAGGAGTATTACACGTCAGGTCACAGGACCTGCCAGGGCTGTGAATCTGCTCTGACCATGAAGCTAATGGTGAAAGCCGCTGGCCCGCGATCCATCGTTCTGGGCAGCACCGGCTGCATGTACGTCGCCAACACGACGTACTACTCGACTCCTTGGGTCGTGCCCTGGATGCACACCCAGTTGGGTTCCTCCGGCTCTGCCGCCACAGGCACCGCCGCCGGTCTCAAAGCCCTCATGACCAAGAAAAAGATCAAGGACGAGCCGATCAACGTCGTGTCCTTCTGCGGAGACGGCGGCGGTATGGATATGGGCCTGTCGGCCATTTCGGCCTCATTGACCCATCCCGAGTACAACCACCTGGTGCTCTGCTACGACAACGAGTCCTACGCCAACACGGACATCCAGGCGTCTGGAGCAACCCCCTGGGGTGCCAACACGTCGTTCACGCCTCCCGGCAAGCTGCACCGGATCATGCAGAAGCGCTGGAAGAAGAACATGGCGGCAATGATGGCAGTAGGCCACCCCGGAGTCAGCTACGTGGCCACCGGTTGCGCCTCCTACGCCGTGGACCTGATGAACAAGATCAGGAAAGCCCTCACGCTGGGCGGTCCGACCTTCATCCACACCTACGACCCCTGCCCCAAGGGCTGGGACTTCGACCCCATGTACTCCCACGAGTTGGGCATGCTCGGAGTCGAGACCGGAATCTGGGTGCAGTACGAGGTCGAAGACGGCGTAATCAGCCTCAACGGCCCGTCCCGCATGATCGCCAGAGGCCGTCGCAAGAGGAAGCCCGTTTACGATTTCCTCAAGCGCCAGGGTCGGTTCGCCCACTTCACCGACGAGGACGTGGACTACTACCAGGCCAAGATCGACGAGATGTGGGAAAAATGGTGGCTCCCAGGCATCATCCCCATCAACCCAGAAGAGGGTCTTCAACCCCCTCCCGGCTAGACTGACAGACTAGCGCACGAGCAAGAGGTCCCGTGGATTCGCGGGGCCTCTTTTTTGTTTCACCGCTAGGTTCTAATGTCGCAGCCGAAGCGCTGCCACTAAACAATAAAACGATACAGTCAGATTTCACGCAATGCGCCTAACATACACTTGTCTGATTTGGAAATATTGTATGGATTCGCTTGTATTGGTTCTGAACTCATCCTGCAATTGAAATGCGTGACTAGGGAGCAGGGCGCTCCTAACATGCCGGCCACGACTCTCGTCAAACGCGCAACACTGTGGCTAGACTAACGCGCTCGCCGCATTTCCACGTCTGTCCATCTCAGCCCCATAAGGAGCGATGATGCCCTTCGAGCTGATTCTAGACCGACCCAAAACTCTACACCCCCCGCCTCCGTTTGTTAGACGAGCAAGGTGTCCAGGTTGGAGCGAATCAGGTCCGCCCACCGCAGATAATTCAACCGACTGATCAAATCCAGCTTCCTGCCTACAAGGCTCGTTGAACTTTTGGACCTTCGTTGCTATAATTCAGGCACAGCAACCACTGTGGGGATATAGCTCAATTGGGAGAGCGCGGCGTTCGCAATGCCGAGGTTGGGGGTTCGAGCCCCCCTATCTCCACCACCTCTTTTCTCCTTAGAATTTACGCTCCGCTCAGTTGCGTTTCTTTCCTAATTTCACCTTCAGCGTCGGCACGATGCATAAGTTGTGCCCCGAACGAACCAACCCATCCTGATTCCTCAAAACAGCTCCGCACAGCGGTCCAAAATGCCCTGTGCTGAGACCTCCGCGCAATTGGGTTATACTGTTCGACGACCGAAGATGAATCATTATCAGCACGTCTTGGCAAATGCCTGTGATATGCACAAATAGTCATCAGAGGGGGAGAAAACAATGGGCAGACTCGAAGGCAAGGTAGCGCTTATCAGCGGCGGAGCGCGCGGTCAGGGCGCGGTGGAAACTGAATTGTTCTCCAACGAAGGGGCGAAGGTCGTGTTCGGCGACATTCGAGACGACGAAGGCAAGCAGGTGGAGGCCAAAATCCGGGAGTTGGGCGGCGACGTCACGTACATCCACATGGACGCGACCAACGAAGAGGACTGGCAAAAAGCCGTGGCGTTGGCGGAGAGCCAGTACGGCAAGCTGGACATTTTGGTCAACAACGCCGGAATCTCCCCTCCTGAACGACAGATCGACATTACTGTTGAGCAATGGGACGCAGTGATGGACATCAACGCCAAGGGCGTGTTCCTCGGCACCAAGCACGCCATACCGGCAATGCAGCGGGCAGGCGGCGGCTCCATCATCAACATATCGTCTATCGCTGGAATCGTTGGCCGTCCGCTGGCGTCTCCGGCCTACGCCGCGTCAAAAGGCGCGGTGCGCGTGTTCTCGAAGTCCACGGCGGCGCAGCACGCATCAGACAACATCCGTTGCAACTCCGTCCACCCCGGCCCCATCGACACCGACATGCTCAGGGGCGTGACCGCCTCGGCTGATCCCTCATCCCGTGTCGGCGAGATACCGCTTGGGAGGCTGGGACAGTCCGAGGACGTCGCCTACGGGGTCCTCTATCTGGCATCGGATGAAGCTGCATTTGTCACTGGAATCGAACTGGTCATCGACGGCGGCGTGACTGGCAGTCGTCCCTAACAACCCAGACCAAACATCGAGCAAAGTTACTCAGCAATGCACGGAGGCGAAATGAAGGGATCAGACGCAATAGCGAGAATTCTAAAGCAAGAGGGTGTCGATTTCATGGGCGTCATCCCCATGAACACTCTGGAAGAGGCCGCCGCACGAAACGGCGTTCGGCCTATGATATTCCGACAGGAGCGGGTTGGCGTAAACATGGCCGATGGGTTTAGCCGTGTGAGCAACGGTCGAAGAATCGGCGTGTTCTCAATGCAGGCAGGGCCTGGGGCTGAGAACGCTTTCGCGGGTGTCGCCCATGCATACGCAGACTCGGTGCCAATTCTTCTGCTCCCTGCGTCGAGCGGCATGGACCGCAAAGGAATCCACCCCGATTTCGCCCCTTCTCGGACTTATAGAGATGTCACAAAATGGTCCGACATGATTACGACACCGCAGCGTATTCCTGAGATGATGCGTCGCGCTTTCACCAACCTGAAGACCGGAAGATTAGGCCCCGTGATGGTCGAAATGCCTAGAGATGTTTTGCGCGGGGATATCGATGATGATCTGGTGGCAAAATACAATCCTGTCAGGCCTCGAAAGTCCGCTGGAGACCCCCAGGACGTTAAGGTGGCCGCAAGGATGCTGCTGGCGGCCAAGAAACCCTTCATTCAAGCAGGCCAGGGAGTTCTCTACGCCGAGGCGACCGATGAGCTAGTCGAGTTGGCAGAGCTTACCCAGATTCCAGTCATGACCACAATGGCTGGTAAAAGCGCAATGCCGGAGAACCACGTTCTGGCCCTCGGGACTCGCAGCGGCACAACCACAGGCGGCGTGATGCACTGGCTCAATGAGTCTGACCTTGTGTTCTCCATCGGCACCAGCATGACCGCCCTGCACATCGGCGCAGACCAGATCGCTGAGAAGGTGATAATCCACTCCACAAACGAACTTCAGGACCTCAACAAAGATTACGACCCTGATCACGCAATTATCGGAGACGCAAAACTGGTGCTGGAGCAGATGATCGCCGAGGTCAAAGAGCAACTGGGCTCACAGCAGAGAGTGCAGAACGGGACGGCAACCGAGGTTCAGTCCATCAAAGACGCGTGGCTCGCAGAGTGGATGCCTATCTTAACCTCTGACGAAACTCCCATCAATCCATACCGCGTGATCTGGGATCTGATGCACACAGTAGACCGCAAGAACGCCATTGTCACCCATGACTCTGGCAGCCCGCGAGACCAGTCGATACCCTTCTACGAAGCCATATCTCCGCGAGGGTTTATCGCGTGGGGAAAATCGACCCAACTAGGATACAGTCTGGGCGTCGCGATGGGAGCGAAGATGGCGGCGCCGGAAAAGTTGGCCGTAAACATCATCGGCGACTACGGGTTTGGCTTTATCGGAATGGACATCGAGACTGCCGTCCGAGAGAAAATACCCGTGCTGACGATCCTTCTGAACAACCAGACGATGGGAATCTACTCGCCTTCCAGCTTCCCAACTGCCAACGATCTTTACGGCACAAAGTCCACCGGTGGCGATTATGCAATGGTTGCTCAGGCGTTGGGCGGTTACAACGAGCGGGTGGTGCAACCCAGCGAGGTTGCGCCGGCGATTCGCAGAGCGCAAGAAGTCATCTCCAACGGCCAACCGGCTTTGCTGGAGATCATGACCAGCGAAGAACACGCATTCCCATTCCGAGGCGCAGTGGGAGGCGCTCGATAATCTGAGGCAGTCACAGCCTAATTGAACGGCGAGGCGGCGGTCGAGTTTTCACGCCGCCGTCTCAAACGCGCAAGCCCAGGCTAGGATTCTTCCAACTTGGCCTTGAAGTTACGCAAGGCTTTGTTCATTGTGGGCCCCGCGAAAAATGGGCCAATCACCAAACCGAATATGATCTTGAGCAATGGATTCGCGTCAAAGGACAACCTGCGCTGAAGCCGCGTGCCGCCTCCAGATTCGCTGAGATCGATCTCCTGCAAGAAATCCGTTCCGTCGGCAGATGCGACGAACGCCAACCGTGATGGCCGTTGAGCTTCGATTACCTTGATATCGTTCGCGACATCTTTGCGGAATTGTTTCCCGACGGACTTGAACTCGCTTCCAACCTCGGTGGGGCCTTCGGAAACGGCCTCGACGTTAAGACCTTCGGACCACTCCCCGTGTTTGGTGAAGTCCGCCAGATAGTCGTAAACCGCAGTGGGTTCGGCGTTTATGAAGATACCGTAGTTCTGGACCAATCGCGCCATTATATGAGCCCTCCGAGTGTCCTAAATACCAACCGATCAACGCCAGCTACGGCGGGATAATTTCCCGCTCTCGAGTGAAGCCAGTTTACACGAGCAACATACTCAACGCCAGGCGGTTTTCGTATGGGGAACCCACAACCGCTATGCCATTGTTTGTGTTGCGATTGGACTCGCCAGACCATAATTCGGGCATTCGCTTCTTCGATTGCGCCGCTTAGACACTACGATCACAGGAATATCAAACATGGGAAATTCTGATTTCACTCTTAAGCTGAACGAAATTCCAGTGATAGACAATCACTGCCATCCGCCGCTGAAATCAAGCATCGAGACCGAATCAGAGTTCAAGCGTTTTTTCACCGAGAGCTTCGACCCGCGCATAGTGTCGAGTCACGTCCAGAACACTCTGTTTTATCCACAAAGCCTTCGGGACATCAACGCTATGCTTGGACGAGGCGGCGAGCCAAATATCGAGGCGATTCTCACCGAGCGAAACCTGTTGGGGACGGCAGGGCTTGTGCGTCGGATCGTCCAGCGCGCCAACATCGGAGGCATGATTATGGACTTCGGGTATCAGGCAGACGACAGCCACTCGGTTGATGACATGCGTGGGATGCTCCGAGGGCTGGATTGCCCCTGCTTTTACGTTCTGAGACTTGAGACCCGAGCAGAGCAGTTGATGATCGCCAACCCCGACTTTGACAGGTTCATGACCGCGTTCGTCCTAGAGTTTACCAACCTGAGAGTGAAGGGAGTCGCGGCCCTCAAAAGCATCATCGCCTACCGGTCTGGCCTGGACATTCAGCCGACCACTGAGTCCCAGGCTGCAGAGGCGTTCAACGAAGTAATGGCGCGCCAAAAGCAATCTGAAATTCCTCTGCGTCTCACGTCCAAGACTCTGCTGGACTATCTGATAGTCGAAGCCTTGAATATAGTGTCAACACAAAACATTCCGATGCAATTTCACACTGCGCTTGGAGACACGGACGTCGACCTCCTGAAGGCCAACCCTCTGCTCTTGAAACCTATCTTCGACGACCAGCGATTTCGCGACGTCCCGATAGTTCTGCTCCACTGCTACCCGTACCTGAAGGAGGCAGCCTACCTGACCAATATGTACGGCAATGCCTACCTGGACCTCTCTATGACTGTCCCGTTGCTAAACTTCAGCGCGCCGCGAGCCTTGGAGGATGTTCTTGGGATGGCGCCAACATCTAAAGTTCTGTACGGCTCCGACGCTCCGAGTCTGGTGGAATTCCTATGGCTGGGCGCAGTTTCAATCCGCCGAGCTTTGGGCCAAGTTTTGTCCTGCTGGATCCAGCAGGGGCTTCCAGAGACGGAAGCAGAACGCATCGCCCACCAGATCCTCCACCAGAATGCCGAGAGGTTGTACACCGAAAGCTGAGACTTCGCCGACACTGTTCTGTTTCGCGATATAGACCTTGAGTATCTCGTCACATAACGTCAGATAATCGTGTGTGTCTGGAGGAAATCTTCTGGCATACAAGAGCGAATGACCAGGAGTCGGAGACTATGTAGGGAGAGATGTCAGCGCGCTACAGACTCCGCTTGTGCATCAAGGAGCGTCGTTGGAGCTTCCCAGTCCGGGATGAGTGGTTCGTGGGTGGGTTCCAGCATCATTATGCTGACCGCCCCAGCCAAACTTGTGACTATCGAAATCCCCAGGGCGATGCCATAACCGCCGGTGATATCGAACACAACGCCGCCGACCCAACCGCCGACCGCCATACCGAGTCCAGCCCCTAGCATCTGGAAGCCATGGGCAGCCCCCACGGGAGCAAGACCATAATACTTGCGATTGAGGATTGGGAAACCGCCTGACTCGCCGCCGTATCCGATGCCAAACACTATCGCGAACAAGTAGAACATCGTCGCGTCGTGGGTCCAAAACAACATGATCACAGTCAGACCCTGAATCAGGTAGGCGACGGTCATCACGCTTCGCGTGCCCATACGCTCCGCCATCACCGGCACGATCAAACGAGTTGTTACGCTGACACCAGACATCACAGTTAAAAGGCTTGCAGCCAGAATCAACGAAACGCCTTCGTGAACAGCGATGGGTATGATATACACCAAAATGACCGCATGGCCGACGCATCCCAGAAAATGTATCGAGCTCATGTTCCAATAGGCGGCGGTGTTACGCATAAAGCGAGTGAACAGTTTAACTTTTTCAGGATCAGCGTTGACTTTCTGTTGGGGAGGGTCGCCAGGAAGCGCGCCATAAGGCAGGTCGTCCCGGTCAGAGGGCCTGTCCCGGAACATCACGATCATCGCGAACATGATCGCCACCGAGCCAAATGCCGTAATCCAAAATGTGTCATGCCACCCGAATCTCCCGATCAAGTAGCCCATGAAGGGGGCCGCAAGAGCAGGCCCGACGCCCCAAGCGCCCATGAGAACGCCCATGCCCAACCCCAGGTTTCTGCGGAACCACATCATCGCGGCGGGTATCAACGGGACTAGGAACACAGCTTGAGCCACGCCCAGCAACACTCCGAAAGTCAGGTACAGGTGCCATATCTCCGTGACCATCCCTGTGAGAATCATCCCCACAAAGAACATGGCCGTTCCCAGCATCATAGCCTTGCGGGCTCCGAACCTGTCACCCAAAGACCCTGCAAAGGGCGACACCATCGCCGTGACGACACTAGACAGCGCGTACGCGAAGGTTATTCCGCCCTGGCTCCAACCGAACTCCGCCGTTAGCGGCTCAATGAACACGCCGAAAGCCATCCGAATCGAGGCGCCGACCATCTGCATTACGGCTATGATACTGACGATAGCCCATGCGTAATGCCAGTAGAACGCCTTAGGCGCCTGGCCAGGCGATGAGTTTACGGACGGAGTTGTCACTTCGCTCTGGGCCGTGCTTTTGGAATTTTGTGGCGAGTGTTGATTTCGGCGATCAATGGAGTGGACACACCCACAGAAACGCGCCTTCCCAGGCCACAGCGTCGGCAGAAAGTTCGGGTGGTGACACCGCTATGTCGCCCGCATTCTGCACGGTCGGAGCGCCGAAGGCTTCGGCTCTCGACTCTATCTTGGAATCTGCCGCCCAAGCGCCAAGATAGATGACCGACGCCGCGCTGACCGCCATCACCGTCACGAATTGAATCGGCAAACCAAAAACTCTGAACGTCCTGCGCCACAGATTCATCTTTCGGACCACCGGGATTTCTGACAACCGCTCCTTTGCCTCGACAAAACTGATAGACAGTATAACACCAGACTCGATCATTATTGCGACATTTACGTGTCGTTCATCGTCTTAGTTGGACAGCGTCTTATTGCAAGCCTAAAGAACGCAATGAAACAAGGACAACATGAAAAAGGTTGGAGCGGGAGACGAGATTTGAACTCGCGACAGCCTGCTTGGAAGGCAGGGGCTCTACCACTGAGCTACTCCCGCTCTGAGAAAATGATACGGTGGTTGAGCTTCCGCCGTCAACACTTACGGCTCGTTCTATCACATGATAGCGCGTTTTGTGCGAACGGGTTGGTAGCCCACTATTACTTACGGCCGCACTTCCACTTAATCCATATCCCCCCAGGTGTAGCCGGATTTAAGCTCCACGTCCAACGGCACGTTCATCGACAGAGCCGAAGGCATGAGCTCCATGACTATCTCTTGCATCTGGGACATCTCATCGGTCGGCACCTCGAATATCAGCTCGTCGTGGACCTGAAGGATCATCTTCGAGCGCATTCCGAGATCGTCCATGCGCTCCATAATTCGGATCATCGCGATCTTGATGATGTCAGCCGCGGTGCCCTGGATTGGCATATTGATGGCGGCCCTCTCCGCTCCGGTTCGAACGTTAAAGTTCCGAGATGTGATGTCCGGCAGGTACCTGCGACGGCCCAGGACCGTCTCCACATAACCCAGGGCGCGGCATCTCTCCTTGGTCTCGTCCGTGTATTTGCGGATGTGGGGGTACTTCTCGAAATACAAGTCGATGAACCTCTGGCCCTGGTCGGGCGTCAGGTCTGTCTGACGAGAGATTCCGAAGGCGGTCAGGCCGTACAGCACTCCAAAATTCAGGATTTTGGCGAACCGCCGTTGGTCGGCTGTGACCTCGTCGATGGGAACGTCGTAGACCATTGCTGATGTCGAGCTATGGATGTCCTCGCCTCGGTGGAACGCCTCAATCAGCGCAGGGTCTTCGGAGAGGTGGGCCAGAACCCGAAGCTCGATCTGCGAGTAGTCCGCCGCCAGAAGGGACCAGTCCGGCGCTCCCTCAGCGACGAACGCCTTACGCACCTGACGTCCAAGCTCGGTTCTCACAGGGATGTTCTGCACGTTGGGGTCGTTGCTGGACACCCGACCTGTCGCCGAGCCCACCTGGTTGTACTTGGTGTGAATCCTGCCCGTGTCAGGATTAACCAGCCCCGGCAGGGCATCCACGTAGGTGGATTTGATCTTGGATAGCTGACGGTACTCTAGTATCGAGTCCAAAACCTCGTATGACTTGGGGTCAACTCCCTCGGCCTTGCCGCTGTCCAAAAAAACCTTGAGGCCGTCCAGTGAGGCGGCGTCCGTGGAGTGTCCGGTTTTTGTGCGCTTGGTAGGCGGCAGATGGAGTTCGTTGAACAACACGTCGCCCAACTGTTGAGATGAGTTCAGGTTAAATTCGTGCCCGACCGTCGCGTACATATTGTTCTGAATGTCAGCCAACTGGCCTGACAGGTCCACGGACATTTTCTTGAGGAGGTCAACGTCCAGATCAACGCCATCACGCTGCATTCTGACAAGCACCTGCACCAGCGGAGTCTCGACGTCATCCATCAAGCCACGCAGGTCTCGCTCTTCCAGTTCCCTGGATAGCTCTCCTCTTAAACGCTCGGTGAAATCTGCGTCAGCGGCGGCGTAGGGAGCAGCTTTTTCGATCTCCACCTCGGCCATCGTGATCTGTTTTCGGCCTTTGCCGATAAGATCGGTTATGGGCATCATCTCCTCGTGGAACAAATCCAGAGCCAGAGCCTTGAGACCGACGGCCTTCCTGCCGCTGGCGTGGGCGGCCAGCATCGTGTCCAACTCCAGACCCTGGAGAGACACGCCCTGGTTCTCCAGAACCATGATGTCGTAATTTGCGTTATGGGCGACTTTAGGGATATCTGGGTCTGTGAGAATCGGACCAAGACGCTCCAGCACCTGCGCCATAGGCAACTGCTTGCCCTCATTGTGACCAACAGGCACGTACCACGCCTTCTGAGGGCTGTTGGAGAACGACAGTCCAACGAGTTGCGCCACCATTGGATTGACTGAGTCAGTCTCGGTGTCAAATGAGAACCCCTGGGGTTTGGCAAGCTCGACAGCCAATTCCTCCAGGGCTTCCTCGGTGTCTACGATCTTGTAATCAACCGGTGCAGACTCGAAATCGGGTTCCTCAACTTCCATCGCTAACTGTCCATCCTGATGGTTCGTCGGGATGCGGGACACCATGCTGAAGAATTCCATTTCTTTCAGGAAGTCCACGACCTTTGACCGGTCGAACGTCCAGAACTCGCTGGCGTCGATGTCGAGAGTGACCGGCACGTCGCGGAGAATTGTTGTGAGGAACAGCGCTCGCTCGGCGATTTCTCGGTTTTCGGTGAGGCTTTTCTTGGCCCTGGGCGGGGTGACATCCTCCAGGTTTTCGTATATCCCGTCCAGACTGCCGAACTCAGCCAGCAGCTTAATCGCCGTCTTTCTGCCTATGCCTGGGACACCAGGGATATTATCCGAGCTGTCCCCCTCAAGAGCCTTGATTTCGGCTATCGACTCCGGTCCCAGGCCGCCGTATCGCTCTCGCACCGCGCCATCGTCGTAGAGAGTCCGCTTCTGCACGGCGAAGCTCAAAAGCACCCGAACGTGGGGCGAGACGAGTTGCAATGTATCAGTGTCTCCGGTGAGGACAATTGTGTCGATCTCCTGCTCTTCCGCCTGACGGCAGAGTGTCCCAATCAAATCGTCGGCCTCGAAGCCTTCTTGCTCAAAAATGGGGACTCCGAATGCCCCCATTAGCTGTCGAATCCGCGCAAACTGGCCTCTAAGCTCTGGCGGAGTCGGGGGACGGTGAGCCTTGTAATCCTTGAACTTGAGGTGCCGGAATGTCGGTTTCGGAAGGTCGAAAGTTATGACGATGTGGGTCGGCTTCCTGTCGGAAATCGTCTTTATAAACGAATTAAGGAACCCGAACACGGCGCGCACCTCTTCTCCGGTGCTACGGACGTTGAGGGGCTCGCGGATCGCATGCCAGGCGCGATGGACCAGCGCATGACCATCTAGTATCAGGAGCAATTGCTTGTCTTCCAGCATCGGTATCGTGGTGGCGGTTGTCATATCGCCCTCCAGTTCGCGTGATTCGTGTAACCCGATTATACACGCGGTTTGGCATTCAGGCTCAAGGCAATCACGACCGTCTGAAACAGCAGGTTGCCGAATCACGGATTGAAGAACAATGTCCCAAATTCCACTTTAACAACACCGAAACGCGACGTTGCGGTAACCGTGTGTTCTGTGAAGCATAGGTCGTCAGGCACAAACCATATCGTCAATCTCTGACACCAAACTGACCCATATGGCCCCAATACTGGAGTGAGATGTCCACTCTGAATATAAAAACCGATCGCCAACAAGAGATTGTTGACATCACCGAGCAGATAACGCAGATCGTGAGAGGGTCAGGGCTTGTGTCACCTATTCATTTAGCACACCAACGCCGCGCTCACTCTAGCGGCTCAAGAGCCGGGGGTCACTGTAGACATGCTGGACGCATTCAACCGACTGACTCCGGTGTTAGAGTACAACCAACAACCATCCCAGCACGTCCTTGCCCACATACTCAGCGCGACAATCGGGGCGTCTCTCGTTGTGCCGATCCCCTCAGGAACTCTGGCCCTGTGAGAGTTCCAAAAAGTCGTGTTGATCGAATTCGACGGCCCGAAGCGCCGCCGGCTCGAAGTGTCGCTGATGCCTGTCGCTGGCTAGACTCCGGTCATCGCGCGGGCCTCGCCCAGTAGCGCGGCGACCTCGGCTGGCGATTCGCCCTCGGCATATATGCGTAGAAGCGGCTCGGTGCCAGAGAATCTAATCAGCGACCAATGGCCTGACTCCAAGACGAATCTAATGCCGTCTCGCTCGTCGCCCTGCACGACGGTCTTCCCAGCCAGTGTTGACGGAAAGGACGCTCTCACGCTCTGTTCGATGGCGTCGCGTTGGCTCGGATCGAAGCTCACGTCCCATCGGTCATAGAAGTGCGGGCCGACCTTCTCGACGAGTTCGTCGAGAAGGTCAGAAGGCTCCTTCTGGGTTTTAACAATCATGTCCAGTATGAGCAGTCCTGACAGAATGCCGTCCCGCTCCGGGACGTTGCCTCGGAAGGCGTAGCCTCCGCTCTCTTCGCCAGCGGCGATGGCTTCCTCGGCCATCAAGACCGGCCCCAGGAATTTGAACCCCACAGGCGTGTCGAATATCGGCACGTCGTAAAGCTCTGCCAACCGATCAATCATGCTAGTCATAGTGATCGAGCGAACGAGTGGGCCCCGCTGGCCGAGATTCTCCAGCAGATGGTAGCACAGCAGAGCGAAGGTCTGGAGCGTCGTCACGAAATTCCCGCTTTCGTCCACCATGCCAAGTCGGTCAGCGTCGCCATCCAGGGCAAGCCCAACGTCGGCGTTATGGTCCTGAACGGCCTCAATGAGTTCCGTGAGGTTGTGGGCAATGGGTTCAGGTTGAGCCATACCTGGGAATGCAGGATTTCTTTCCCCATGAATTTCGATGATGCGGGTTGTGCCGCCTTCCAGCAGCTTCTTCAAGTAGCCCGCGCCCGATCCATACATCGAGTCCACAACCACGTTCAAACCGGCGTTTCTGATGGCCTGAACGTCCACAATCGTAGCAAGATGGGCCAGATACTCCGGCTCCGGGTCGAATATCTCCAGCAGACCCTGACGCTCGGCATCGTGGAGAGGAATCCGGTTCACGACGCCATGCTGTTCGACGGCGGCGATGCGCGATTCCAACTGCTCCACAATCTCTGGCGACGCGCTGCCACCGTAGTCAGGTTTGTACTTAAACCCATTGTAATTTGCAGGATTGTGGCTGGCAGTGATTATCACTCCTGCTCCAGCATCGCGGCTGACCAGATCGTAGCTGACAGTCGGCGTTGGAGCCGGCCTGTCGCACAGCATCGTCGGGATGCCATTGGCCGTCATTACCTCTGCGACAGCGCGTGCGAATTCCTCCGACAGGAAACGGGTGTCGTATCCGATGACGATCCCCCGCGCAGGTTGGTTGCCCGCATTTATCAGATCAGCGGTCCCTTGCGCGCAAATTCGCACGTTCTCGAAGGTGAAGTCTTCGGCGATAATCGCCCGCCAACCATCGGTGCCAAACTTGATGGGCACGGTCACAACTCCTGAAATTCGATGCCTCTGGTTTTAGGCGTCTGCTGGGTTGCCGCCGTCTGCGTCCTTCCCAAAAGCGTCGCGTCGAATAGCGACGGCTCTATCGGTGTTCTCCCACGGCAGGTCCAAATCAGGGCGGCCAAAGTGTCCGTAAGCCGCCGTCTGTTTGTAGATAGGCCTGCGAAGGTCCAGGTCACGGATGATCGCGCCGGGACGAAGGTCGAAATGCTTGTCTATCAACTCGCCGATCATCTCGTGGGACACACGGTTCGTCCCGAAGGTTTCCGCCGATACGCTGATGGGCGAGGCGATTCCGATGGCATAGGAGACCTGAATCTCCAGCCTGTCGGCGACTCCTGCGGCCACCAGGTTCTTGGCAACCCAGCGGGCGGCGTATGCCCCTGAGCGGTCAACCTTGGTCGGGTCTTTCCCAGAAAACGCTCCGCCGCCGTGGCGGGCCATTCCGCCGTAGGTGTCAACGAGAATCTTGCGCCCTGTAAGTCCAGCGTCGCCCACCGGGCCTCCGATCACGAACCTGCCAGACGGGTTCACCCAGAACTTCGTCTCGCTGTCCAAAAGATCGGCAGGAATTACGTGCCGGATCACATCTTCGATCATGTCACGTTCAATCACGTTCTGGCTGACCTCTGGGTTGTGCTGAGTGCTGATTACCACGGTATGCGCGCGGTTTGGAACGCCGTATTCATACTCGATGGTGACCTGAGACTTGCCGTCGGGCCGGAGGTAGGATAGATAATTATCTTTCCGAACCTCTGCCAGCCGTTGGCACAGTCGATGAGACAGCGCCATGGGCAGAGGCATAAGCTCTGGAGTCTCGGTGCACGCATAGCCGACCATCATTCCCTGGTCGCCTGCGCCCAGAGATTCGACCTCGGTGCTGCCGACTTCGCCTCTGGTTTCAACCGAGTGGGTCACCCCGGAGGAAATATCCTGAGACTGGCCGTGGATCGATATTACCACTCCGCATGACTGATGATCGAAACCGTAGCTGGAGTCGATGTAGCCGGCGTCTCGGATGGTGCGCCGAACGATGTTGGCGATGTCGACGTATGTCGACGTCGTGATCTCGCCCATGACCATCACAAGGCCGGTGGTGGTCGCCGTCTCGCAGGCCACGCGGCCCATCGGATCTTCTGCCAGAATCGCGTCCAGAACAGCGTCGGATATCTGGTCGCAGAGCTTGTCGGGATGTCCCTCCGTCACCGATTCTGATGTGAACAGAAACGACGGTGAGTCGATGAAAGTATTCGCCATAGTTATTCCTCCTGTGACAGAGCGGCCCTGTCGTCGTTGATTGCCTGACCTCCCGGTCGGGCGCGCTCTTTTATGATTGTATTTATCCAATGGGCATAGATCATGCGCCTATATCCATTCGGTCAATTTGCTCTTGACTCAGGACAACAGGGATGCCGACCCCTGAGAAATCAGCTTACCATCTTCATCCGTCAATTCGCTGTGGACGGATAATTCGCGCCCTGATCTCTCTTCCAGCCACGATTCGGCCAGCAATTTCTTGCCGACGGAGGCAGGAGACCGAAGTTTGGCCTCCATGCCTCTCATCATCGTTATCGTTCCCTGCTTGTACATCAGGTTTTCCATGATCTCGTACAGCAGAGCCGTGATGATCCCGCCGTGGACCGTTCCGGGCCAGCCCTGGTGGACTTCCTGCGGAGTGAAACTAGCTCGCAGTCGGTCGCCCTCTAGCCAAAGGTTTAGCCTCAGACCGATAGGGTTGTCCTGTCCACACCCGAAACAGTTGGGATACTCGGTGAGCGCATGTTCTTCAGCTATGTTCCCATGTCCCAACTGGAGAGATACTTTGCTTGTTCAGCAGTCAGCGTGTCGATGTTGACTCCCATCGAGGCCAGCTTGAGTTTGCCGACTTCCTCGTCAATGTCCCTGGGAACTGTATAGACTTCAGGCGTCAGAGTGTGGGCCGTTTGGGCCATATACTCGGCAGTCAGAGCTTGATTTGCGAAGCTCATGTCCATCACTGCCGAAGGGTGACCTTCTGCGGCGGCCAGATTTATCAGCCGACCCTCGCCCAGCAGGTTTATTTTCCGCCCGTCGCCCATGAGGTACTGGTCCACGAATGGCCGGACAGAGGATTTGCTGTCAGCCAGTTCTTCCATTGCCTCGATGTCGATTTCGACGTTGAAGTGGCCGCTGTTGGCGACTAGAGCGCCGCTCTTCATTACTTCTAGATGCGATTTGCCGATAGCATTCTTCCCGCCTGTGACCGTGATGAAGATGTCACCAATCTCGGCGGCTTCAGTCATCGTCATCACGTTGTGGCCGTCCATGACAGCCTCCAGGGCGCGGATCGGATCAACCTCGGTCACAATAGTATGGGCGCCCATGCCTCTTGCCCTCAGCGCGACGCCTTTGCCGCACCATCCATAACCTGCGATGACCACTTTTTTGCCTGCCCACAGCACATTTGTGGCTCTGGTTATGCCGTCAAGAGTGCTCTGGCCGGTGCCATAGCGGTTGTCGAAGAAGTGCTTGGTGTCTGCGTCGTTCACCGCAACGATCGGGTAGTTGAGCTTGCCCTCCGCCGCGAGGCTTTTGAGCCTGATTACGCCAGTGGTCGTCTCTTCGGTGCCGCCGACAATATCCTCAAGCACGTCTGTCCTGTCGGTATGGGCAAGCGCCACCAGGTCTGCGCCGTCGTCCATCGTCAGGTTTGGCTTGGTGTTAAGAGCCGACTGTAGGTTCTGGTAGTAAGATTCGGTGTCTTCGCCATTAACAGCGAAGGTCGGAATCCCGTACTCCGCTACCAGCGCGGCGGCTGTCTCGTCCTGCGTGCTGAGAGGGTTGCTGGCGCAGAGGGCAACCTGAGCGCCGCCGTCTCTCAGGGTCAGCATGAGGTTCGCGGTCTCGGTGGTCACATGCAGGCATGCAGAAATCCGAAGGCCGCTGAGGGGCTTTTCACTGGCGAATCGTTCGCGAATCTGCCGCACTACCGGCATCTCGCGAGCCGCCCACTCGATCCTGCGGACTCCTTCCGCCGCCAGTGACAGGTCTGCCACATGGCTCTGTTCGTTTCTTGTCGTCAACTTTTCCTCCTGAATTATCCGATGTCACAACCGAGCCAATAAATCGGTCTGAGTCGCGTGAATTTTATGCTCTCCAGGGGAGCGAGTTTGATTTATCAAGTCCTGTAAACTGTGTTAGGCGCTCAAATTCACTGAATCGCTCAACGACCTGTTCGTGAGTGAGCTCCGCCAGCCTATCAGCGCTGAAGTCCTCCACGGTGAAGGAGCCCATGACAGAACCCAGCACCGCCGCACGCCGAATTCCAGCCTCCGACAGATCGCCGGTTGCGGAGATCAGCCCAACGAACCCGCCCGCGAATGTATCGCCCGCTCCAGTGGGATCAACAACCCGGTCCAATGGGAATGCCGGAGCCGAAAACAAATTGCCTTCGTTGGAGATCAAGACTCCATGCTCGCCCCGCTTGATGACTACTGTGCTTGGCCCGACTTCATGAATTCGGGCGGCGGCTCTTCGAAGATTCGGCTCGTTAGCATAGGTCCGAGCCTCGCCTTCGTCCATGAAGACCATATCCACAGCTTCAACAATCTTGTCCAGCTCGTTCTTCTTACCGTCAATCCAAAAGTTCATGGAGTCTAAGGCCACAAGCTTTGGTCGCTGGTTCATCTGACCCAGCACCTCAAGTTGCAACTCCGGGTCGATGTTCGCGAGGAACAGGAAGTCGGCGTTCCTGTGTTGTTCCGACAGATTTGGTTTGAAGTCTGCGAAAACATTCAGTTGTGTGTCGAGAGTTTCGCGTTGGTTGATGTCCTCGGTTGAATAGACTCCCGACCATCGGAAGGTATCGCCGTCAACACGCTCCAGGCCGCTGACGTCGACGTCGTGTTTCTCCAAAAGCGCGATATGCTCCGGTTGGAAATCCTCGCCAACTATGGCGACCAAACTCACCGGAGAGAAGTAACTGGAAGCAATGGAAAAATATGTGGCAGAGCCTCCAAGGGCGTCTTCCCGCGCGCCCTGGGGTGTCTGCACCGAGTCGTATGCAACCGAGCCTACAACCAATAATGTCATCTTGTGTCGTTCATCCTTTTTTCACGTTAGTTCTAACTGTCCAATACCTGGGTGATTAAGTCTGGCATCTCGCTAGCGGCATGCGCCACCACATCAGCTTCCTTCACTTCATCTTCCGAGCCATAGCCGTAGCCAGTTCCCAGTGCCCGGAGCGAGTTGCGCTTCGCAGCCTCCACGTCTTCCCGCCTGTCGAGGGTGACCACGCCCTCAGTCAGGCCGAGGTTTCCAATAATCTCGGCCACGATCGCTGGTTTGTTGTCCAGCTCGTTGGCCCTGCATCTGACCACATCGAAGAAATGCCGGATTCCCTGGGAGTCGATAATCGTGCCTGCGTACTCTGGCCCACCGTTAGTGCAGACGGCCAAAGCTTCGTAATCTCTGCGGAGACTTTCCAGAACATCGATGACCTTCGGAAACAGTTGGCCTATTGATTTCGCCAACGCTATCTCTTTGGCGTCAATCAGCCGCATCAATTCATCAGCGTCACGATCCCCTCACACGCTCTGAACCCATTTGGCAAGCTCTGACATCGGCGAGCCGATGAAGTCCAAAATCAACTCTGTGCTCGGGACTTCCAATCCGGCGTCCCGAAATGTGTCCTGCACAGCTGGAACCGTCGCCGATTCTGTCTGAAACAGCGTTCCATCCAGATTTAAGATCAGGAGCGCACTTCTCAGCTAGGCGTCCATCCCCGTGCTGGAGGGCAGACCTTTCTCGATCCAGGGGCCGGTGCCATCCTCGATATTAAACAGCCTCTCGGAGTCCAGGCCCATCGCCGCCGCCATCTCGCACGCAAGTCCGCTTCTCACGCCTGCCGCGCAGATGAACAGCAACTTTTTGTCCTCCGGCAGTTCGTCGATGCGCGCCAGAATGTCGTCAACAGTGATGAAAATGGCGTCTTTTACGTGACCCTCCAGGTACTCGTCCATGCGCCGAACGTCGACTATCACCACATCGTCGCCGCCGTACATCTCTCCAGCCTCATCCAGCGTTAGTCGGTAATACGGCTCACCTGATACTTGTCTTGGCATTTGCCTCTCCCCTGAACCTAAGCGTTCAAATATTTGTTAACGAGAATACCCAATCTGTTCTGGGCGTCCTTTGTGATCAATTCTCGGCTCGTGATCACGGCATTTTTCAGCGCAGATTCACAGCCGCATGTTCTGTTATCTGGAATCTCAGCCAGCATCCGCCTGATGATGCCCTGAGCGGTGGCGACGTTGTGGGTCAGGTTTTGAATCACCATCTCCACCGTCACCTCTTCCTCGGTGTCGTGCCATACGTCGTAATCGGTCACGAAGGCCAAGGTCGTGTAGCATAGCTCCGCTTCGCGGGCCAGTTTGGCCTCTGGCAATGCTGTCATACCGATAACATTCGCCCCCCACGACCGATACACCGCCGACTCTGCCCTTGTCGAGAACTGCGGCCCTTCGATTACCAAATACGTTCCCCCGTCATGACAGTCGACGTCTTCGAGCGACGCGCTCTCAAAGGCGATGCGACGAAGTTCGTTGCAGAAAGGGTCTGCGAACCCAACGTGGGCGACAATGCCATCGCCGAAGAAGGTGTCGGAACGGCGCCTGGTGCGGTCGATAATCTGGTCAGGCACTACGAGGTCCAACGGTTTGATATGTTCTTTCAGGCTTCCGACCGCGCTCACGGACACTACGCGCTCGACTCCAAGAGACTTGAGGGCGTAAATGTTTGCCTTTACAGGAATCTCCGACGGAGAGAACCTGTGTCCCCGCCCGTGTCGGGGCAGGAATGCGGCCTCGACACCATTGATCTCGCCCACCACAACCGCATCGCTGGGATCGCCGAATGGCGTTTCAACTGTGAGCTCCTGGCGGTTCTCCATGCCATCTATATCGTAGAGGCCTGAGCCGCCGATGAACGCGATCTTGGGGTCAGGCAACCTCCGCCTCCAACAGGGCGCTGAGGGTCCGACGATACGGGCTTCTCACAATCCCTTTTTCCGTGATAATAGCGTTGACGTACCTGTTTGGCGTGACATCGAAGGCAAAGTTCACCGCGTCCACGCCGATGGCGGCGGTGCGCTTTCCAGCAAATTCCAGAACCTCGCTGGCGTCACGCTCCTCTATCGGTATCTCGTCCCCTGTGGACAGCGAAAGGTCGAGCGTGCTGGTCGGCGCGGCGACGTAGAACGGCACTCCCGTCTCCTTCGCCATCACCGCCAGCGGGTAGGTTCCGATCTTATTTGCCACGTCTCCATTGGCGGTTATTCTATCGGCTCCGACGAACACTGCCTGAACCATCCCCTTCCTCAACAACTGACCGACCGATGAATCCGACACCAGAGTGGCGGGAATTCCTGACTGGACCAGCTCCCAGGCGGTCAATCTCGCCCCTTGGAGCAGAGGCCGTGTCTCGGTGGCGAATACTCTTTCGATGCGGTTGTCACTCCATGCGGTCCTGATGACACCCAGAGCGGTCCCGTAGCCCCCGGTCGCCAGCGCCCCCGCGTTGCAGTGAGTCAGAACCTGACTGCCCCACGGAATAAGGCTGGCGCCATGCTTGCCGATTTCGTGGTTGAAGGCAGAATCCTCTTTGTGAATCTTGACAGCCTCGGCGGTCAGATCTGAGACGACCTCCTCCACTGACTGAGCGCTTCGAGAAACACAGAGCAGCCTGTCGACAGCCCACGCCAGGTTGGCGCCTGTGGGGCGGGCGTTTTTTATCTCGAAGGCTGCCTTGCCGAGCTCATCGGAAAATCCGCCGTTGGCGGTTCGGGAAAGCTCCATTGCGGCCAGGGCGAGGCCGTAGGCTCCAGCGATGCCGATGGCGGGAGCTCCCCGTACCATCATGTCGCGAATTGCCCCGACGATCTCCCGGTAATCGGAGGTCTCGAACCACAATTCTTCCATCGGAAGACGTGTCTGGTCCATCAGTCGAACACTGCTGCCCGTCCAGATGATGGGGCTAAATTCGTCGGCGCCGTACAAGGCCACGTTGCCCTCCTGCTGCATATGCGGCGAATGGGCGCTCGGCCTTTTGGGCAAACAAAAAACTTCTCAACGTAAGACGAGAGAAGTCCAATTGTAGGAACATCACTCTCATCTCTCGGACATTAGATGTCCGTCGGAATTGGCACCGTATCGGGACTGCCGCTGGCATCCCAACCGGTTGCCGGGTTTCAAAGGGCCGAACCCTCCGCCACTCTTGATAAGAGTTTCTATATTCAGTTGTTCTCGGCATGCAGAATCGTACATTGTGGGATTCTGCGATGTCAAGTTTGGGGCAACCGGAGCCTCGAAATTCGAGGCTCCGGTTCTTCAGGTCAGACTAGCCTTGGCTGAGTTTCCGTCGGACCTAGTAGTCCATCGGGGGCATGGGCGGCGCGCCGGCTGCTCCCTCTGGGGCAGGAACGTCGGTTATCAACGCCTCGGTGGTCAGAACCATCGCGGCGACGCTGGCGGCGTTCTCAATGGCCGCTCGTGTAACCTTGGTCGGGTCCATGATGCCACGCTCTAGCAAGTGACAGAACTCGCCGGCTTCGGCGTCGTATCCCCAGTCGCCTTCGCTTTCAAGGCTCTGGTTCAGTATGACCTCTCCGGACACGCCTGTGTTCTCGGAGATCAGCTTGATTGGAGACTCAAGAGATTTGGACAGAACTGCCGCGCCCGTGGCTTCGTCGCCGGTGAGGTCGAGGCTATCCATGGCCGCTCGCGCCCGGATTACGGCGAGTCCGCCGCCCGGAACAATTCCCTCTTCAACAGCCGCCCGCGTTGCGGACAGAGCGTCCTCGACGCGGTTCTTCTTCTCTTTTAGCTCGACCTCGGTGGCCGCGCCGACCTTGATGATGGCGACGCCGCCGGAGAGCTTGGCAAGACGTTCTTGCAACTTCTCGCGGTCGAAGTCGGATGTGGTCTCGTCAACCTGAGCCTTGATCTGGTTGATCCGGCCCTGGATGGCGTCCTCGGAGCCTGCGCCGTCCACGAATGTGGTCTCTTCCTTGGTTGAGACGATTCGGCGAGCGCGGCCCAGGTCTTCGACCGTCACTGACTCCAGCTTGCGGCCCACCTCTTCGCTGATAACCTGGCCGCCGGTCAGAATGGCCATGTCCTCAAGCATCGCCTTTCGGCGGTCGCCAAAGCCAGGGGCTTTGACTGCGAGGCAGCTGAGGGTCCCTCGAAGCTTGTTGACAACCAGTGTCGCCAGCGCTTCGCCCTCGATGTCCTCGGCCACGATCACGACGTTCTTGCCGACCTGGAGAATCTTCTCCAGCGCGGGCAGCACATCGGAAACAGCAGAGATTTTCTTGTCAGTTATGAGGATGTACGGGTCGTCGATAGTGGACTCCATCCTCTCCTGGTCCGTGATGAAGTAGGGAGAGATGTAGCCCCGGTCGATCTGCATGCCCTCTACGAATTCCTGCTCGTAGGATAGGCCCTTGGACTCTTCGACCGTGATGACGCCGTCCTTGCCTACCTTCTCCATGACGTCGGCAATGAGGTCACCCATCTCTTCGTCGTGAGCGGAGAGTGAAGCGACCTGGGCGATCTGAGTTCGGCCCTCAACGGGGGTGGCCATGGCCTCAACAGCGCCTCGCAGAGCCACAACGCCCTTCTCGATACCGCGCTTGAGGGCCATTGGGTTGGCGCCGGCAGCGATGTTCTTGAATCCTTCATGAATGATGGCCTGGGCCAGCACTGTCGCGGTGGTGGTGCCGTCACCGGCCACGTCATTTGTCTTGCTGGCGGCTTCTTTCAGAAGCTGAGCGCCCATGTTCTCGAACGGGTCTTCTAGCTCGATTTCCTTGGCGATGGTCACGCCGTCGGAACAGACCTGGGGAGGCCCGAACTTCTTGTCCAGAACGACGTTTCGGCCCAGTGGACCCAGGGTTACGCCAACTGTGGAGGCCATAGTGTCGATGCCCCGCTTCATGCCGGCCCTGGCTTCCTCGCTAAAAGTTAGCTGTTTTGCCATTTAGTCCTCCTTGCTGTGTGATCAGCAACTTCGATTACTTCTTGAAAAGAATATCGTCCTCGCGGAGCACCAGGTACTCCACTTCGCCCTCTTTATACTCTGTACCGGAGTACTTGGAGTAAACTACTGTGTCGCCGACTTCCACGTCCATCGGAACCCGGTTGCCATCATCTGACAGCCTGCCTGGGCCAACCGCCACGACCTGACCTTCTTGGGGCTTTTCTTTGGCTGTGTCGGGAATGTAGATTCCGCCCGCGCTTACCTGTTCGTCGCCTTCCGACGGCGAGATCACCACACGGTTGCCCAATGGCTTGAACGAGACCTTTGTGTCTGTCGCCATATTATCGAGACCTCCTCTTAGGTTATTTGGATGTTGATTCCAGTATTTTAGCAGTCGATAGACGAGACTGCTAATTGAAATTCTACCCGAAGAATTTCGCGCGTGTCAACAGTGATGCAAACGGGAACCGCTGCCGCTGATCACAGACCGCTTGTCAGGCCCAAAAGCCAAGTAGCTGATCGAAGCAACCCGTCAAATCTCGGACATGCTTCGGTTAGATAGCCTCAAACCGACAGCGCAATTTTGATTGACGCTGGCTCACGCTCCCCAGTATCATCAAATCATGGATGACTCGGTTCAGAACACTGGCTCCGCTTCTCCGTCAAATGTTGGCCTGGCACTGCTCCAGACCATGCGTCCCAAGCAATGGATCAAGAATCTGATGGTCTTCTTGCCGTTGTTCTTCACGATAAACGAGGCCTGGGACCTCGACGACGTGTCTCAAGGCGTAGAGTTTATCAGCAAAAGCGGTGCGGCTTTCCTGGCGTTCTCGGTCCTCAGCGGGGCCACATATATCTTCAATGACCTCGCCGACGCGGATCGAGATCGGGCGCACCCTCGCAAGAGGCACAGGCCGATTGCATCAGGCAGACTGGGAACAAAGCTCGCGTTCACTTCGGCGGCAGTCCTAAGCGCATTGGCGCTAGGCGGCGCGTTCGTCCTGGAACCGCTGTTCGGTGCGGTGACGCTGGGATATGCGGCCACGATGATCGCCTATTCCCTCGTATTGAAATCCGTGGTTTTGTTGGACGTGTTCGCCATCGGAACGGGATTCGTCCTTCGGGTCGTCGCAGGCGCTGCGGCCCTCCAAGTTCCCATCTCCCCGTGGCTTTACCTCTGCACTGGGTTGGGAGCGCTGTTCATAGCGCTCTCCAAGCGCAGGAGCGAGCTTGCGTCCGCAGGGGACTCGGCGTCCCAACAGCGGGACATCCTGCGGAAATACTCGCTTGCGTTCCTCGACCAGTTGACGGCCATCGTCGCAACCTCTGCCCTCATCAGCTACTCGCTCTACACGTTTACCGCCCCCAACCTTCCTGACAATCGGTCGATGATGCTGACCATCCCCTTCGTGACATACGGCCTGTTTCGCTATATGTACCTGGTCCACACCCGCAACCTGGGCGAGAACCCGGAAGACATCGTTATCACAGACGTGCCTCTGATTATTTCCATCGTTCTCTGGCTGGCAATCGGCGCGGCGATCCTCGTCGTGTACCGAGCCTGATCCCCTCGGACGCCGAACATATCAGATTGTAGTCGTGACCCATGCGCTGTGCTACACTCCACCAGATTTCGTAGCCAAAAATACGTAGGAGGACGCGATGGTCCCCCCTGAGAATCTGTTCGGTGTCATACCCATCTGGCTAGCAGTGTATTTCTTCGCCGTCGGAACGTTTAGCGCGGCCGGCTCCATATTGTACTACCGGGTTTTTCGACTGATCATGATCGGCAAAAAGCCTGCCAGGTTCGACCAACCTTTGCGTCGTTTGTTTGGGGCGCTGCCGATGATACTTGGACAGAAAAAAGTGCTTCAGAGCGTGTCGGTGAGAGACCGCGCGGGCCTCGCCCACTTCTTCATCTTCTGGGGGTTTCTGTCCTTCACCGCCAGCTACGGTCTGTTCATATTTGCCGACTCCGCCTGGAGGCCATTCTCGGCCAAAATCCTCACCGATACTGGCGTGGAGATTTTCGGTTTCTACCTCGATATTCTAGCCGTCGTGTTCTTCGTTGTGCTCGTCTGGGGAGCCGTCCGACGCTGGGGAATCAAACCTCGCAGGCTGTCGTTCGATCTGACACAAAAGAAAGAGTCGCTCATCATCATGGTTTTGATAGCGTCTCTGATGCTGTTCACCCTGCTGACCGAGGCATTCTTTGTGGCGTCCGGCGGCGAAGGCCCCCACTCGACGCCCCCAATAGGCAAGGCCATTGGCGAAGCGTTCATCGCCGCTGGAATCGACGAAGGCGTGGCCAACGGGCTTCAAGGCGTTTTCTGGTGGCTGCATCTGGGAATCATTCTGGGATTCTCCCTCTACATACCCTTATCCAAGCATATGCACCTGGTTGGCGCGCCCATCAGCTTCGTTACCCGTTCTCTGGAGCCAAAGGGGACCCTGACAACGCCCGACGATCTGGAGACGGCAGAGGTGTTTGGAGCCAGCCGCGTTCAGGATTTCAACTGGAAACAACTTCTGGACGGATTCTCATGCGCCGTGTGCGGCCGATGTTCTGACGTCTGCCCTGCCAACATCAGCGGCAAGATTCTCTCGCCCATGCACATCGTCGAAAACATGAAAGAGCATATCTTAGAGGCAGGGCCCGGCATCCTGAAAGGCGAAGACCCCCAACCTGACAAGCCCCTGATCGGCAACTGGATTCAGGAGGAAGGGTTGTGGGACTGCGTGACCTGCGGGGCGTGTGTCCAAGAATGTCCCGTCGGCGTGGAGCATATCGACTCAATTGTGGACATGCGGCGCTTTATGGTTATGGAGCAGGCCAGCATGCCGGAGACCGCCCAGAATGCCCTCCTGAGCATGGAGCAAAGAGGCCACCCGTGGCGAGGGACGACCTACACCCGCACTGACTGGGCCGAGGGATTGGACATCAAGATTCTGGCCGATCATCCCGAAACTGAGATACTTTTCTGGGTCGGATGCACCGGGGCGCTGGAACAACGAAGTCAGGCGGTCGCCCGCTCGATGGCGTCGGTCCTCAAGCGGGCGAAGGTCGACTTCGCCATACTGGGGAATGAGGAGACCTGCACCGGAGACCCGGCCCGTCGGATGGGAAACGAGTACCTCTATCAGATACTCGCTGAACAGAACATTCAGACATTCAACAGTTACGACGTCAAGAAGATAATCACGATCTGCCCTCATTGCTTCAACACAATAAAAAACGAGTACCCACACCTGGGCGGCGACTACGAAGTGCTACACTACACCGAGTTCGTGGCAGAGCTCATCGAGCAGGGCGCCATAAGGCCTCTGGTCCCTATCGAGACCACTCTGGCCTACCACGACTCCTGTTACCTCGGACGTCACAACGAGGTCTATGAGCCGCCTCGCGACATCGCCAACGCCATCCCCGGACTTACGCTGGTCGAAATGGGGCGCAACCGAGAGCGCAGCTTCTGCTGTGGGGCCGGAGGCGGCCACATGTGGATGGAGGAAAGCGGGGGGCAACGCATCAATCACGTCCGCACCGAGCAGTTCCTGGACACAGAAGCCGACATCATCGGTGTCTCTTGCCCATACTGCCTCCAGATGTTCGAGGAGGGCATAAGCGCCGAGCAGTTGGAGACTCAGAAGAAGGCGAGAGACCTGCTGGAGATTCTGGACGAGAGCCTGGGGCCGGTGTCAGGGGATTAGGTTTTCAGATTTCAGGTAACGGGGAAAGATATGAAGGCGTCGATTTTCTACGGCGGCACGGACATTAGGCTGGAGGAGCTTCCGACGCCAGAACCTGGGCCTGGGGAAGTTCTGATTCGTGTGCGACCCGGCGGAGTTTGCGGTAGCGACCTGCACCCGTACCGGTCCTCCTCCCTGATGGAACCTCACGAGCGAGGCCACGAGCTTGCGGGCGAAATCGTTGCCCTGGATGATGGTGTAACCAATCTCACGATCGGACAACTTGTTGGAATTGAGGCCGAGCATCTTCTGGGGTGCGGCGATTGATGGTTCTGCAAACAGGGTCAGTACCACATCTGTCCGATAAGAGGATTCCGGCACTGGGAACGGCAACCCAGCCACGGATTCTCTGAATACGACGTCTGCGTCGCCGAAAACTGCTATCCCCTGCCCGACCACATGTCCTACGATGCCGCCGCCATCCTCGATTGCTACGCCTGCGGAGCCCACGCGTTGAACCGGACACCCGTTGACCCCACGGACACGGTTGTGGTTCTGGGAACTGGCGCAATCGGATTCACTCTCGGCCAGTTGGCGAAGACCTATGGCGCGGGCCGAGTCGTGATGGTCGGGACGCGCCATGAGCAGTTGAAAATCGCGATGGAGGCCGGAGCCACCGACCTCGTTGTCGCGAACCCCAAACACGACCCTGTGGAGGCAGTCATGGAGATCACCGTCGGCAACGGCGCAGACTCGGTGTTCGAGACGGTCGGAGGTTCGGCCCCAACGATGAGTCAGGCCACCGACATGTCGCGCAACGGGGGCGCGATCAGCGTGCTGGGTCTGTTCTCAGAGCCTGTGGAAATCAACGCCGCCATCGCCATGCGGAAAGAACTGCGAATCGAGTGGTCGAACAACTACTCGTCTTGGCATGGATTCTCGGAGTATCGAACGGCTCGGAACGTACTGGCCAACGGCAAGGTGAATGCCGATCCCATCATAACGACCCACTAGCCCCTATCAGAAATCAACGCCGCGTTTGAGGCCGCTAACGACAAACGAAATTCAGGGGCCATCAAGGTGATGGTCCATTCGTGAAATGGCGCCTGATTGACGCGGTATTAGATGACGTTCGATCTACTAGTCTTCTTTTTCGAGAGACCTAAATTGCATCTCACTTAATATGGGATCGAGTGTAGGTGGCAACTCCGCGTAAATCTTATTTAATATTTCAGTCACTTCATCAGTGTCAATCTGCCGCCTATCGACACGAGCTTGGATCGCTTCGATAGCAAATTCATCAACGGTTATCCCGACGGCTTCAGTCTGCGATTTTGCTTCTCGATACAACTCCTCTGGAACAGATATAGCATTATTCATTTGTCAACTGAGAATCCGTCGGCTGACCGACGACGCAGTTTAATCCCCATCCGCTTTCATAGTTCGCATTGGTGTAACGAATTATCGAAATTTACACGACGGTCTGATCTCGAAGCCCGGCGATTCAAGTTTCAGAGTCTATCGACCGTTTCCAATTTCTTGCCGCAAGTTGGCATTGCCCGCTGTATCTCCTCGATGAGAGCGCACGCGTCAGCGACAGAGTTTCGGGCCTGCAGCCGCTCATCGTACGACCGAGAGTTGTCCATGTATTTTGGGTTTTGCGGAACTTCGCTTATTGCTGACCGCTTCGCGTCCTCAGGCAGATGATCTCGGTGGGCAACACTAGCGAATCCCAGTGCCTCTGCTCTGGCAGCCACTCCTGGTTGATCTCGACCCATCGGAACCAGCGCCATTGGCACACAGTACAAGGACTTGGGAACAATACCGTGGCCGGCGTGATTGATAGATAATGCTGCCTGTTTAAGAACTTCGGAATGTGGAACGTACTGCTAGATGCGCGCGTTGGCCGGAATCGATTCAAACTCATCTTGCACCCTGGCATGTCCCAGGGTCAAGAGCGTCCGAACCGGGTAATCCGACAATACGTTCATTGCAATCTGTGCGAGGCGTTGCTCGCCCGATTGCCGGGCAAGGCTGAGCGACACCTACGTCCACGGATCACCGCTTTCGTCTAGATATTGAGGGCGATCCTGCCGCGGCTCCCACGGCAATGGACCTACCCAATAATGGTTGTCTGGTTTTGGATCAGGCGGCGGATCGAACTGTGGATCTGTTCCATGAATTGCGAGATCAACTTGCCCGAACAACACCATTGCTTCTGAGACGAACGGGTCATCTGCGACAGCGAAATCCTGATCGAAAGCGCTCGTGATCCAGGCCCGAAATAATACGACCCGTTCAGGCAGCATAGAGCCGTTCCGAGTTTCTCACGCACAATCGTGCCTAAATACAGTGTTGTAAGTAAACTACAAACCACGACGTGAGGTCTGAAATCGGACAAGGTGGCAACGCAATTGTCGAATACTGCGTCGCCCCAATCGAGCAAAAACAACCTCGATTCTTGCAGTTTCCCGACACTCCGGCGCCATCGGTCTAGGTAACTGAACATTTCCAACTCGGGAGGCAGAGGTTGAATGCTCAGTCAAACACCTCGGGTCACCTCAATCAGACGCTGGTCCCCGATGAACAAGACATCGTTCCCTCTTTCGATCAGTCCGGTCACGAGGGCCAGTAGAGGCGGCACGTCTCCGGCGCCGACAGACGTGCCTATGACGAGAACCCGCTTTTTATGGTTCATCGACCCAGACTTCCCAAACATCCCGATCTACAAACTTACACCACGCTCGCATCCCGAAGTTCGGCCAGCCTCGCATCGTCAATGCCTGCGAACTCGCTCAAAACCTCGGCAGTATGCGCTCCTAACAGAGGCGCGGGAGTGACCGTCACCGGAGAGTCGGACAGCTTCACAGGGCATCCCGGAACCATGAACTCGCCGCGCTCTGGATGATCTATCGTGACGATCATCTCTCGTTCGCGCAGGTGTTCGTCGTAGTAGATATCCTCGGCGTTGAACGTGGCGCTGCAAGGAACCCCTGCTTCGCCGAGAATCCGCATGCCTTCTTGCTTGGTGTGCTTCATCGTCCACTCTTCAATCATTGCGTTGATCTCTGCTGACGCTTCGGGGTGGTCGGACGGGTCCGCGTATATTGGGTCTTCGAGCAGCTCTTCTCGGCCTATGGTGGTGAGCATCGCGGTCCACATACGACCTCGACGGGCCATCGCCGTCAGGTATATATAATCGTCCGGCCCGCCGGGCGCAGACTTGAAAGTCCCGACTCCTGCCCTACCGCCCCAACCATTGCCGCGGCGAGGAGGAGACACTTTGGTTTCGTTGAACGAGTTCATCCAGATACGGGAGAAGTTCACTACGGCGTCCTGCATCGACACTTCCACCACCTGCCCTTTGCCAGTGGTCTGCCTCTGCCAAAGCGCGGCAAGGATGCCGATCACCGTGTGCATTCCGGTGCCGGTGTCGCCTATGGTGATTCCTGGGCGGACGGGAGGGCCGCCCGGATCACCTGTAGCGCACAAAGCGCCGCCAGCGGCCTGGGCCACAGGGTCGAAACTCTTTATGTGGCTGTACGGGCCATAGGTTCCGAACCCTTTGATTCGCGCCAGAATAATTTTGGGGTTGACCCCTTTCAGCACATCGTAGCCCAGACCCAGCCGTTCCAAAGCGCCGGGCGCAAGATTTTCAGCGACAATGTCGCCCTGTTTGACCAACTCGAAAAATATCTCCCGGCCCTCGTCGGTTTTGAGGTTCAATCCCACGCTGCGCTTATTGTTGTTGAGGTTCAAAAAATATGAGGAGTCCATGTCGCCAGGAACGCCCTGAACAGAGCGGCCAGGATCGCCTCTGGTCGGCTCTTCAATCTTGATGACGTCTGCCCCCAGCCAGGCCATCATCTGTGTGCAGGAGGTGCCTGCTTCAAACTGTGTCAGGTCGATTATTCGGATTCCGTTTAGAGCCTTGTCCATGACGAATGCCTCCTTGGCGTGTCCCGTGTGCTTCTAGCGTCCGTGCTCAGCGATTGCCAATTTCATCCATTCAACGATGTCATCTTTCATCTCGTCCCGTTGCAGGGCGGCGTGAATCGACGCCTTCAAGAGTCCCGCCGGTGTGCCGACGTCGAAGTGTCGCCCAGGGAACCTGTAGGCTCGGACGCCGGGGTTTTCCATCATCACTTTGATGGCGTCGGTTAGTTGAATTTCGCCAACCGCGCCCGGTTCGACCCGCTCCAGAATGTCAAATATCTCAGGCGACAGCACGTACCGGCCAATTATCGCGAGATTGGAGGGAGCGTTCTCGAGGCTTGGTTTTTCGACCATTCCCGACAACACATACTCGCTGTCAGACACCGGACGGCCGTCGACGATGCCCAGGAACGGAACCGCAGAATCTGGAACATCCTTGACCGCGATCACGTTAGAGCCGTGCTCGCGGTACTGTTCAATCATCGAGCCGATGGTCGGCATTGCGCCCCAGATTATGTCGTCGGGCAAAAACACCGCGAAGGGTTCATCTCCGATTATTTCCCTGGCCATCAAAACAGCGTGGCCCAGCCCCAGTTGCTGTTCTTGAAGAACCGTGGACACGTTGACCATTCGAGCGATAGCCCGCATCTCATCGGCCTTCGACGTGTTTCCTCGGCTGTCCAGAGCATCCTCAAGCTCCGCATTGTTTTGAAAATACCTCTCAACAGTCTCCTGGTTCTTAGATACAACGAACATGATATCGCGAATGCCGGCCTCCGCCGCCTCGGCCACCGCGTAGTGCAACGCTGGATGATCCAGGACAGGAATCATGTTTTTCGGTATCGATTTGGTCACCGGAAGAAATCGGGTGCCAAATCCTGCGACCGGTATGATCGCTTTTCTCACCATGTTCAATCAGCCCCCACGCCTACTTGGGTAGGAGCCACCCATCCGGTCCGATACATGCGACGAAGATCCGCCTGTCCCAACGCTAGGCTCAACACCACCGCTACAAACATAACACCTGTCACAAAAAGTATCGGAGGCGCGGACAGAGTATCCGCCATGAACCCGTACACCAGGTTCGCGAAGGCCATCACGCCGCCAGCGTGGAGTATGTAGAGGCTGGAAATCCGCCCCCTTATGCGGTCGGGCACGACTGACTGGATGTAAGTGCTGGTCAGCGCCATGAAAACAGACTGTGAAGCGCCCATGCCTGCCGAAGCCAGCAGAGCCAAAGGCACGTTGAAGCTGAACGCGAACAGCACGGGCGTGACGCCGCTCAAAATGCCCGTCCAAATCAGCATTTGACCTTTTAGCCGTTCGTTGCGAACTCCCGCCATGAAGAGGGTTCCGAACAGCGAACCGACACCGAACGCCATCACCAGATAACCTAGTATCGACCCGTCGCTTGCCCCCAATTCCTCTCTGGAGAACACCGGCAGCAGCGAGTCGTTCGACATCACCAGTGCGCAGTGAAACGCCACCAAGAGTATGAAAATCGCGATGGTCTTGTTCGTGTAGATATACACCAGGCCATCGACCATGCTCCGCGCCAGCCCATGCTCAGGCGCGCTCTCGCCTCTGGACGCCGTGCGGACGCTTGTCATCTGAAATGTTCCTGCAAATTGGAACACCGCGCTTAACACGAGCACGCCGGAAATGCCGATGAAATCCACTGCCAGCAGAGGCGATGCCACCAACAAACCGAAGAACCTAGCCCCGTGCCTGGTCGCCGCGTTCAAAGTGATGGCGTTTAGCAGGTCTTCCCTGGGAACCTGGTTGGGAATCAGAGCCTGGACAGCCGGTTCCTGGGTCGCTCGAAACACTCCGTTGGCAAAGGCCAGCGCAGCCAGATGCCACAATTCGAGAATCCCAGCGATAGTCAACGCCGCTGCGAGGGTCGTAACCACGCCACTGGACGCGAAAGTCACTATTGCTAGCTTGCGCCGGTCCAACCTGTCTGCCATCAGTCCAGCGACAGGGGACACAATCAGAAACGGAATCATCCCTGAGAACGCGATTATTCCCACCCAACCGCTAGAGTCCGAGCGTTCAAGGACTAACCACGCGGATGCAACAATGAATGTCCACATGGCCCCCCCAGAAAACATATTCGCGGCCCACATGCGCCGATAGTCGCGATGGCGCAGCGCCGCGAAGTGGGGCATGTTTTGGATTTCGCGAACTGGGGGCAAATTCAACATAAGTAAAAAATCATCCGATGTCACTAGCGTCGAAAGCACGGCGATTATATCAGCCCTACCCACCATCTGTAAGTCAACTGATACTCACGTGGAACTGGAAAAATCAAACCCTTCGCCGACTGAATGTTATCAAGATGATATCTACGTTCGTTTGGACAATGGGGACATCTTATTGGCGTTGGGTTTCGCGCTGACATTCATATTCTTAGCCACTCCGGTGAACGCGGATAACCCGAGCGCTTCGTCGTTTGACGATGAGGGTCCACCGCCCTGGGCAGACGCTGAAGTCGTCAGGCAGCCGGATTCCGAGGTCCGACGCCGACTTGCAGGATTCTACACTTACCAAGACTCAAACCAAACTGCCGTCTCTGAGATCTCGGTGTCGAAAGATTCCGAGTTCAAGAATCGTCCAATAATTAGGATACCAACTGGCTTGCGCCCAAATGAAACCCTCTACAGCAATGCCATGACGCATCGCGCAAACAGCTCTCGTCCCGGACTCTCCGACCAACTCCCCGGCTTGAAATCATTTGCTCTATGGACGTTGGGCGTCGTCGGTCTCTTTGTCATTTTGGTAATCGTGGTAGGACTCATGGCGACTGGCCTGTTGGAACAAAATCACCACACACGTCGCAGAGCGTGACATCCCGGTTGCTTCGTCGTCCACTTGGGTATAATGTTTCCCCAACCAGTATCGTCGAGCGTATAGCTTCGGCGCAGAAGGAGGGGGCCAAAATCAAACGAGTAGGGTTCTTGCTAAAGGTCAAAGAGGATTTGCTGGAGGAGTACACAGCCCATCATGAAACCGTGTGGCCTGGGATGCTCGAGGCTCTCACCCGCTCAGGATGGCGGAACTACTCGATTTTTGCCCGACCAGACGGCCTGCTGTTCGGGTATTTCGAGGCAGACACTGGCTTCGAGACATCACTTGAAAGTATGGATCGTGAAGAGGTGAACGCCGGATGGCAGGAGTTTATGGCCCCGTACTTCGAGATTCCAGAACGGGCACGGCCTGACCAGATGATGGTCGAGCTGGACGAGATATTTCATCTGGACTGATTTTCACGCCACGGGAGTGTCTTATGAGACTGAGCGACAGGGTAGCAATAGTCACCGGAGGAGCCGCGGGCATTGGTCGGGAAATATCCCGCTTGTTCGCCGAGGAGGGCGCGAAAGTTGTAATCGCTGACATCGACGAGGCCGGAGGCGCTGAGACCGAACGCCTCATTCGAGACGTTGGAGGCGATGCCAGCTTCCTAACCACAGACGTGTCTCAAGAGCCGGCGGTCAAGGAACTAGTGTCCCACGCCGTCTCGACCTTCGGACCGGTCAGCGTGCTGGTCAACAACGCCGCCGCCTTCGTGTTCGGCGAGGTGCAGGATGTCACAGACGCCGATTGGCAGAAGGTCTTCGGCGTAAACGTCATAGGCTCGTCCTACTGCGTGCGTAACGTCGTGCCAATTATGGAAGAGGCAGGCGGAGGATCGATCGTCAACATCGCTTCTGTCAGCGGTTTTATAGCTCAGCCGGCTTTCATCCCCTACAACGCCTCAAAAGGTGCCGTGTTGCAGCTTACTCGGTGCCTCGCGATGGACTTGGCTCACAAGAAAATCCGGGTGAACTGCGTCTGTCCGGGCGCCGTCCAGACCCAGGCTTCGGAGATTCATCGGAAGTTTGTCGGAGCGGACAAGGAATCATTCGACGCCGAGGCCGCCAATTCCAGTTTCCTCAAGCGCGTTGCCCAGCCGAGAGAGATTGCCTATGGCGCTCTTTTCCTGGCCTCAGACGAGTCGTCTTTCATGACCGGCGCTCCGTTGATTATGGATGGCGGAGCAACGGCCCAGTAACTTACAGATCAGCGCAACGCGAGAACATGTGAAGTTTCTTTGTGTTGCGCTGATCTGATCCGAGTGTTGTTCGGGTAATAGCTAGTCTACTGCTCCAGCCACTTCGGCGTCGTTGCCGACATTGGATAAAGCCGCCATTTCGCTCTCCGTGAGCACTTTCTCCAGGTCCGGCAGGATGACCAGCCGGCCTTAAAGCTTCACGATGCCCAACAGGCACACCGAGTCCGGCGTGGTTATCACCGACAATGGAGGCTCCACCGAGTCTGACGCTATCCGCAGAACCTTTGTCACCGCATCGACGATCACGTCGATGTCCTGCCCGCCAATGTCCACAACCACGATCCGGTTGTCTCGGTTCTGATGATTGCGCTTCCCTGAACTGCCCTCCGGGCTTCGGAAATCAAAGTCATAACCATATTCCTCACATTGAGAACTAAACAGGTTGTCCATTGAATTATGGCTCGTCATCACCAAAATCGTGTCATTCAAGCGTCGTCATTGCTGTCTCTCTAGTTTTCATGTAATCCAAATCATCACATGAAAACTTCGGATGCGAGCGTCAAGAGGTGTTAAACCCGTACCGACATCTCATAGGTTATCGCAAACCAACACTGTCGGAAAACAAAAAGCCTGCCGGTTTCCCGACAGGCTCGTGTTAATGGCGACAAAATTTGAGGCTGCTACGTTACGCGCACCTCATGACTCGCGTACCTCTTTTGGTACACATCCGTGTCTATTGCTAACCCCAGACCCGGCCCCGACGGCACAGAGTATTGACTATCGGCAAACGACACGTCGTCCTCGGCGTACACATTGGTATGGTGGCGCTCGTCTTCCAGCGACGCAAATGTCGGTGATGCTGCTCCAAAAACAAGCGTGGCCCTGGTCCCGAAATTCCCGTTTCCGAAATTATGAGGGATGGATCGGACGCCAGTAGGCTTAAGCCATTGCTCCAACGACTGCCATCGAGAAAACCCGGCGGACACGGAATCGGGTTGGTAGCCGTCGATCAGACCTTGATCGACCAGATCACGAAACACCTGGCTGGGCGGGTCGCGGTCCACCTCGCCGCACACCAACAGAGCGTCAGAGCCGAGTCGGTCTCGCATGCGACGCAGAACGCGGTAGTCGCCGACGTCCGCCGTCACCATCTCCTCCAACCAGAAGATATTGGCGGTCAAGGTTTCTCGGATGAAATCCTCCAGCAAGTCGAGCCGGCCATCGTATCCGAAGTTCGCGTCGACCATGATCTTCGCGTCCGGCCCCACAGCTTCGCGCACTGCCAGCACGACCTCGACGTCCCGTTCCATGCCCGACTGCGGAGCCATCCAACGTCCCGGCCTGCCGACCTTTATCTTGAACTCGTTGTAGCCTTCATCATGGGACACGGCAGCTTCCAAGGACACCTGCGCGGCGCCTTGCTCAGGGTTCAGAAGGTCCTGAAAGTAAAGGGTCGTGTCATATGCGGGAACCCGATCTCGGGCCTGCCCTCCCAGGAGGTCAACACACGAAATTCCCAAATCCTGACCCAGCAGATCAAAGGCGAGAATGCTCATCCAGCCGTGCGTTTGGAATGCCTCTTTGTAGGCGTCGCGAACGCCCACCACTCGGCCATCGGATGTTTCCAGATACTCGTCGACGCGCTTGTCAAGAAACATCTCTCGAAGCAGGGCAACCAAGCCTCGAACCGTCCCAGCCGAGTTATCGAACCCATTGAATTGGCGCATGAAGCGGTTGGCAATCGTCAAGCCTTCGTGGCCATATTCAGTCCGCGCCCGCACCAGCCATTCGGTGCGCTCTCTGCCGATGTTCTCTCCATAGGCGTTCTTTCCCAACTCTTTGCGGTAGTGGACCGGAATCGGCGTGACGCTCAATTCGACTATTCTCTGTCCTGGCATCTTTCTCATATCGGTGAATCTAGCTCCTGAATACGATATTCTTCAGAGTCTGCCATTGGATTGCATTTGATGTTTCTTCGGTGGCTAACGAATAACGATTTCATTCGCGGAGTATTCCCGCTGAAATCGGTGCGTGTCAACGGTCAAACCCAGGCCATGCCCTGAAGGGGTCGAGTAATGGCCGTCTGAAAAAGACACGTCGTCGTCAGCGAACACGGCAGGACGGAAGCGCTCGTCCTCCAGCATCAAGAACGTCTGTGAAGCCGCTCCGAACACCAGTTCGGCCCTGGTTCCGAAAGTCCCGTTGCCGAAGTTTCGCGGAACCGACCTGACGCCCGTCGGCTCCAGCCATTCTTCCAATGCTTGCCAGCGGGAGAATCCCGTCGCTGTGCAGTCGGGCTGGAATCCGTCGATCAGGCCGGCTTTCACCAGGTCGACGAACACCGGGCTCGGCGGGTCTGTGTCCACCTCGCCGCAAACCAGCAGCGCGTTGGAACCGAGTCGGTCCCTAGTTCGCCTCAACACACGATAGTCGCCCACGTCCGCGGTGACCATTTCCTCCATCCAATACAGGTTGGCAGGCAATGTCTCGCGAATGAAATCTTCAAGCAGGTCCAGCCTGCCGTCGTATCCAAAGTTGGCGTCCACCATGATTCTGGCGTCAGGCCCAACCGCCTCACGCACGGCCGTGACCACCTCGACGTCACGCTCCAAACCTGCCTGCGGAGCAAACCAGCGGCCCGGCCTGCCGACTTTGAGCTTGAACGCTGTGTATCCGTGTTTGCGGGAAGCGCTCGCCTCCGCGGCCACCTGTCCTGCGCCCATCTCAGGGTTCAGGATATCTTGGTAGAAAAAAGTGGTATCGTAGGCGCGAACACGATCTCTGACTTGGCCTCCCAGGAGTTCGATGCACGAAACGCCCATCTCCTGGCCAAGCAGGTCGAATGCAAGAATACTCATCCAACCGTGCGCCCAGAAAGTCTTCTTGTGAGCCTCGCGCACGCCGACAACCCGGCCCTCGGAGACTTCCAGTAATTCATCCACCCGACGGCCCAAAAACACCTCACGAAGCAAGGAGACCAAACCTCGAACCGTCCCTATCGACGACTCGAAGCCGTTGAACTGCTGCATGAATCGGTTGGCGATAGTCACGCCTTCCAATCCGCCATCAGTTCGCGCCTGCACCAGCCATTCTGTGCTCTGGTTGCCAATGTTATCGCCAAAGGCAACCTTGCCCAGTTCCTTGATATGGTGGACCGGAATGGGTGTGGCGCTCAATTCGACTATTTTCTGTCCTGGCATGTTTCTCACAATGGCAGTTTTAGTTCCTGAACGTAACCTTCTCTGGTGTAAGCCACAGGATTACCCGACCCTCGTCCTTCATGCGTTCGATCATCCCATCGGCGTTTTCAAGGGGCGTATACCGACCGATGATGCTGCGGGTCGTCGGCCATATCGAGTCGTCATCACTGATGAACACCGGGCCGGAAATTGACACGTAGTCCCCTGCCATAGGTTCAGACGCAATGCACACCGTCATGCGTGGGTCTCGGGACAGGTTGCGATACTTCACCCGGTCTTTGGTGGTCGAAATAGCGACCCGGTCCCCATCGAAAAAGTACCAGTTGGGCGTCATCTGAGGCATGCCATCTCGTCCAATCGTCGCCACCATGACGATTCTCGACGGCTCCAAAAACTGGACCAGCCTTGCGCGTTGGTCGTCGGTCATATTCGTTGACATCGCGATACAGCCTCCTCATTAACTCGGAATAAATCAATGGGACGGTATCGCTTCGTCAAAGCCGTGTCAACGCGTCGCTCTGACCCGATACTCCAGATTCGCCAGCAGTTTAGTCGAGACGCCTGCGATCTCGTCCATGGCGATGTCGAACACCTCTTCGTTGGCCTTCGACGGCTTGCGATAGCTGGATATTTTACGGACGAGCTGGAGGGCGGCGGCCTTGATCTCTTTGTCCGAGACCGGCGTGTTTCCTTCTCTGAGAAGCTTTATGCTGCAGCACACGTCTTGTGCTTCCTGTAATGAATTTACAAAATGCATTCAAATGCGTTTGTGTTTCTCGTAACCTGTCGCCCAATTAGCTGGGTGGGGGCATCATGATACACCCGCATCGTTCGGGTTTCTTCATCAATATAGCCCCATTTCGCGGAGTTCGATTGACAGCGCCAGCAGGCGGTCGTATAGTCGGTGCCACGCCAGATTGTAGCGTTCGCGTGGGCAGAGAGTTCCATCTGGCAATTTCAGGAACCGAGGTGACGAAAACATGGCGACACCGCAGTTTCAACATCTGTTTACCCCGTTCACCGTCGGCTCTGTGACCGTGCGAAACCGAATCGTCGTCCCCGGCCATGCCACTCTGTTCATGCCGGCTGACGGACTTCCCACGGATCGGATGCTGCATTACTGGCTCGCCAAGGCCCGTGGCGGTGTTGGCCTGATTATGACCCATGTCCACAACGTCATGCCGCGCCATACCGGCGCTCCTCCAGTCGCTCTCCAGACCGACGCCATCGTGCCGGCTTACCGAAAAGTTGTGGACGCGCTGCACGAAGAGGGCGTTAAGTTCTTTCTCCAACTCAACCACGTTGGAGGCGAGGGCAATTCGCGCATGTTCGGCGGCGTTGTGCTGGCTCCCTCTGCTGTGCGCTCGACGAGAGCGAACTTCCTGCCGACCGCCCAGGAGACTCCACATGAGATGGAGATCGAAGACATAGACGAAGTAGTCGAAGCGTTCCGCCAGGCGGCGTCGAAAGCCAGAGAGGCCGGGTTTGACGGCGTCGAGATTCAGGGCGAGGTCTCGTTCATGCTGGCCCAGTTCATGTCCCCGGCCAGGAACCACCGTCAGGATAGTTACGGCGGAAGCCTCGACAATCGGCTCAGATTCGCCAGAGAAGTGATCGCCGCCGTGCGAGGTGGAATAGGCTCGGACAGAGTCGTAGGAATGCGGATCAGCGGCGATGAGTACTTCGAAGGCGGCCTAACTCTCGACGACACACTCCTAATTGTTCCGCGCCTTGAGGCCACAGGGCAACTGGACTTCATACATGTTGGCGCAGGCCCCGGCGCAGCATCACACATCCCGCCGTCGTACCGCAAGGCCGGCAGTTTCGTTTACCTCACCGAGGCGATACGAAAGGTTACTGACCTGGCACTGATATGCTCTCAGCGGGTCAATGACCCTCTGATAGCCGAATCTGTGCTGGCCAGCGGCGCGGCAGACCTTGTGTCAATGAACCGAGCTATCATGACCGACCCGGAGATGCCGACCAAAGCGCGAGAGGGTCGTCTGGAGGAAATTCGCCACTGCATCGCCTGCAACGAGTGCATCGCGCGCGGCAGAATCGGCATGCCCATCGCCTGCACGATGAACGCCGAATTGGGCCGCGAACAGCAGATGGCGATTGAAAAGACCGATACGCCCAGGCACGTTCTGGTCGTTGGGGGCGGCCCTGCTGGACTTGAGGCCGCGCGGGTGGCGTCCCTGAGAGGACACCGGGTGACGCTATACGAGAAAGGCGACACCCTCGGAGGCCAACCGCTGATCGCATCTCAGGCTCCGGGCAGGGAAGAACTGGACGAAGTGCGACGCTATTACACCTACCAGATGGGATTGCAGGAGGTGGACGTTCACCTGAACACAGAAGCCACCTCCGAGACTATCGAACAGGAAGCGCCAGACGCCGTTGTGATCGCCACCGGATCGCGCGCTATTCTGTCCGAACTCACCGCCGACGACGTCCCCGTTGTGGACGTGAGAACTATCCTGTCTGGAGAAGCTGACATCGAGCCCGGCCAGCGTGTCGTCCTTCAAGCTGAAGACCACCACATGCAGGGTTTGACTGCCGCTGATTTTCTGGTCGAAAAGGGCTGCGAAGTGCAGGTCCTGACCGAAGCCGTGTACGCCGGATCGCAGATCGAGACTGGCACTCTTGAAACTTTATATCAACGCCTGCTGACCAAAGGAGTGACCATCACGCCGCTAACGACAATCAAACTCATTGACGGGCGCACCGTGGTCACAGAGAATACAATCTCGAAAGCGGAGGCCCGGATTCAGGGCGTTGACATGATCGTGGCATCCTACGGCAACGAGGCTTCTGACGAGCTTTACCGCGAGGTTAAAGGCGATGCAGATTCAACTAGCAACATCCCAGCCCTCTATCTGATAGGGGACGCCTCGGCTCCTCGTCGATTGATGGACGCGATTCTCGACGGCGCTCGTGTGGGGCGCATTCTCTAGCCTGATTATCGAATCAACATTGAATAAAATGTTGGGAGGAATACGGATATGGCCGACAATCAAATGCTCGACCGGGCGTTTCATAGCGTGATGCAGCGCTTCATAGACACCGGGCAGGCACCCCACTACACCGAGCTTGCAAGTGCGCTCGATGTGCCTGTGGAGGAAGGGCGTCAGATACTCCACGACCTCGTTGATAGCGGGATTCCGGCATGGCTCCATCCGGGAACAGACTACATCGTCTCCTTCCCCCCGTTCAACAACCTGCCGACGCAGTATCGTATCTCGGTCGACGGCCAACAGAGTTGGTTCGCGCAATGAGGATTCGAGGCGCTGGCGGTTCGCTGGCTGTTCCCCGGAAAAACGATACGCGTGGACGCTCCCTGCCTGGATTGCGGCGAGTCTATCGCAATCGAAATGAAGGACGAGGACTTGCTGTCCGTTGAGCCTGAAGGGATGGTAGGGTACGCCTACAGCGAGGTGGGCGGGTCTCCAGACAACAGACCCTGGAGGTGAGCGGGCATGAATCTCTTCCGGTCGGAAGAGCACGCTCGCAACTGGTCAGAATTCAATTCCGATTTCGAGGCCCAACCCCTATCGTTTTGGTTAGATCGTTTCAGCGCACCAATGTTCCGTGGTCGAAGCCGCACGGACTACATCTCTTGGCGCGCTCAACAAGGCTAGCAAGAAACCTGTGATTTCGGTGACGCCCGAAAGAGCATCGAAAACCTGAATCGCGAGAAACAAAGCGTTCAGCCCGGAGGATGGAATGCCGATAATCGAACACAGCGAAGCGCCTATGGCAGATGTCACGGAATACCGCCGCGAACGCGCTCTGGTGTCCAAAGAACAGGGAGCAACCTCGCTGACAGTGAAAGAACTAGAGCTTCAGCCAGGTTGGGAGGGCCGCCTGCACACGCACTCTACCGACATCGCCATTATGGTGATGGCTGGCGCGGTCCAGATCGTCGTTGATGACGAAATCCGCACCGTTCGCGCAGGCTCCACGCTGCTGGCCCCGCCAGGAACGCCCCACAAGCTAATCAACGAACTCTGGATACCAGCACAATTGCTGGCTATCTACCCCACAACTGAACTCGAAACCGCCTACTTGGAGTAGACGAACAGATAATCGAAAGAGAGTCACAATGGTCATACAGTCAAGGATTGCCAAGGCGAAGCCGCAGATAATTCCCACCAACGCTGGAGGGCGGACTTTCGCCGTGCCGCCCAAAGCGCTGCAAAACAACATTGTGCCCAACGATCTTTTCTACATCAGAAATCACTGGAAAGAAGTCCCTGATATCGACGTCGCGTCCTATCGGTTAGCGGTGGATGGCGAAGTTGAACGTCCGATCAGCCTGACGTTTGACGAGATAAAACAGCTTCCGCAAAAGCGATTTCAAGTCACTTTCGAGTGCTGCGGCAACAGCCCTGTGCCTGAATACTGGGCAAAATCCACCAGAACAAGCTCCGTAATGGAGCAGATCAAGGGCCACGGAATCATGGGCAACGCCGAATGGGCAGGCGTGTCACTGGCCGACGTCCTTGAACTAGCCGGAGTTAAATCTTCCGCGGTAGAGGTCATGTTCGAGGGCGCAGATCACGGCCCGGACGAGATTGTGGGCGATCCGGCGGAAGTTACCTACGAGCGGGCCATACCCATCGCCAAAGCGACACACGCCGACACACTGCTCGCCTACGAAATGAACGGAGACCCGCTGCCGCCGCCCCACGGCTTCCCCCTGCGCCTCCTGGTTCCTGGCTGGTACGGCATGACGTCGATCAAGTGGCTGATGGGCATTCACGTCCTTGACCACGAGTTCCAGGGCTTCTACCAAAAAGAGCGGTACATGACCATGAACGAACCTGGGTCAGAAATCGCTTACACCGCCTACACCACCATGAAAATCAAGTCCATCATCACCAACCCCGTTCCGGGCGAAATCGTCCCTACCGGCGACTACGTGGTTGCGGGGAAAGCGTGGTCCGGCGAGGATGACGTTGTTAAGGTGGAAATAAGCTCAGATGGCGGCGACACCTGGGACGACGCGCAAATTACAGTGAAAAAGAGCGGTTACTCATGGTACCGCTGGGAGTACAACTGGACTGCTCCAGGCCCCGGCAGCTATATACTGAAGTCTCGGGCCACCAACGACAAAGGCGAGACTCAACCGATGGAGTTCCCCAACAAGTGGGACGGTCGCGGTTACGGCAACAACATGGTGTTCCCCCATCCTGTCGAAGTGAAGGACAGGTAGGGGCTCGCACACAAGACGGTCAGTTGATAGTGTTCACCCGGTACACGTCCACCTCGTTGGTGGAGAACACATTATCGAGATATGGACTCATGGAGTCACTGAACTTGGCGATTCCATCGTCCTCGTAATAGTTACGCTCCAACTGGCCCAGGTACACGTATTGGACGTTGTATTTTATCAGCAACTCCAGAGCCACAGATGTATCCAAGGTGTTGAAAATCTTGCTAACGTCGCTGATTCGACGGCCAACGTCGGGGCGGTAGTCCCATCTCTGCTGTTCCTGGTGCCACCGCCACCCCACAACGCTCGGCAAGCCCGTGTAGATGGACACTCGACCTCCCCAACGGTATGTCGGCGTGTTGGCCTCTAGAATAATCGGCGAACCTACGACGTTGGCCCTAAGCCACTGGATGCCCTCGAAATCCGCTTCAAGGTCGACGTTGCCTTTGGCGTCTCGGTAGGTCGTTCCTTCCATGTACGCGGCGCCATCCAGAGTCATCGGTGTTACGTTGCCCTCGAACCGGTCTCTCAGCCTGTCCTGAGTGCCCATGATGGGGTAAACCGACGCGCTGAGAATCAGGACTGCCAAAGCGCCCACCCACGCGCTCCTTAGCATCTCGCCCCGCCATCTGTTTCCGGATTTCTGGCGGATTGCCTGAAGATGAAAAATCCTCCACAGCAGGTAAGCCGACGCTACGGCCATCAGAACCCAGACCTGGAGGTAGAACTTGAAAATACTGTTCATGCGGTCGATGTCGCCCTCGACCCTGACGAAGTCCAGCCCCACGACCAGCATGAACGCCGCGCCTGCCAAAAGCGAGATGAAAGCCAACTGCGCGGTGTCCGGCCCCTGACTAGCAAGACTCCGAACGCCGACGACCACGATCAAAAACACCATTATCGACGCGAATATGATCGTTCCGCCGCTGAAACCCGACATGATCGCCGTTGCCAGATAGGCCAACGCCAACGCCGCTCCCACCATCGCCAAACCCACGCCCGCTCCGACCTGGGCAGAACCCCGCGACGCAGGCTGAAGGTCGGCATCTTCCGACACCGAATCGACCATCGAAACCGTCCAAACCCGGACCTGCCGTCCCACCACGCCAAGCGCGTCTCGAAGCTCCCACAAGTAGTAGGAGCCGATGATGAACACGAACACCCCCGAAATCATCAGGAATTGCCACAGCACTGTGGTATTGGTCGTTGATTCGACGCTGTTGAAGAACGTTTCGTAAGAGAGCAGATAGGGCAGAAATGCGATGTAGCCCACTAAAAACATAATGGCAGATTTTGCGCCAGCCTTGAATCCCACCGCGAGATTCAGCCCTCCGTTGGCGAGAATCTCACCAATGCCGACCGCGCCTGCGGCAATCAGAAGATACGTCGGATAGTCCCAGGTGTTCAGGAGCCGCAAAGACCCGACCACGACACCCAAAGCCGCCAATCTGGCCATCTCGGAGATGCCCCATCCGCTGTCCCATGCCCTGCGAGACACAGCGCCCAACACCACTGCTAGCGAGACGCCCAGCGACAACACCGTGAATGGCAGGGCCATCAGGTGAGCGTGAGGGTCCGAAAACAGGAATGTGAAGAACGGGAATTCGGTTATCTCGTTCCCAGGCGGGTCCGGCGGCATCATCCGACTGCTTCGCCAGAAGTCGAACTCTCCTGCGGGGACGCCCTCGACCACAGCCCTATATACGCCCTCGCTCAACTGCACCGCGCCATCCAGGTTTCCCAGCACCGCGACGAACAACCCGCCGGCAAGTCCCGCAAGAATCGGAGAGACGCGGAATCCGAAAGCCGAAGGTTGCAACCGAAGCCTTGTCCCCTCGGCCAGGTTATAGACCAGCGAATACGCCGCGCCGAATGTCAACGCGAAGAACATCGGAACTGCCAGGTTAATCGCAATATCTGGATTGATTCCCGTGGCATGTATCATCGTGGCGATCAGGAACTGGCCCCAGTAGTAGTAATTTATATACCCGCCGCCGAACCACGGGTCGTAAGGCGGCATCGACGTGGACTTCAGGACCGCGTTCAGGTACGCGAAGTCCATCGGCTTCTCGCCGCCACGATACGGGTGCCACAGATCCGGGTTCGCCATGCGTATAACCAAAAATGCCAGGAACGCTGCGATGAAAACAACCTCGGCTATCGTCAGAGCCTTCCAATGTAGGACTAGAAATTCCTTTATCGCATCCCTTTGCTTCGCAACCACCAGCACCGACACAAAGAACAAAACCACTACTGCCACGGAAACCGAAGCCTGAGAGAACCCCATCCATTGGAAGCTTGCCAACAACCAGACAATCAACCCGACCAACAGCAGACCCAACGCTTTAGCAAACAGCCATCCCCGATCTGGCAAAGGCCGAAACACGACGAAGGCAATCGGAAATGCCAACAATGCGAAACCCTCCACGACCAGCAACCACGCAATCACAGGCAATCGGTTCGTCCAGCTATCGGCTCGAACGATGTCTGTCCACGTACCGCCGGACTGTTGGGATTCGGCGTTCTCAGCAGATAGCATCAGCCCTTTGCCATCCTGAGCCTCCGAGTCCAGCGCAATGACAGAAGCTACAGGGAACCCGTTTGACGAATTTGAAATCGTGTTGGATATAACATCCGGCGCGAACCGCCTGACGTTCCTGAATATCAGCACCTTCGGATGGTCATAAACCGAAAAACTCTCGTCCGCGAATCCCAGGTTGAGGGTGAGGGGCGAGGGCTCGAAGCCTCGGAGGGCGACGGGAGCAGAGAGTCCAGGTCGGGAGAACGTGTCGTCCACAAACCCGACACCGAGAAGTTCTGGATAAGACTCGAAGTGAGCGTCTAGCTGAAAACCCAACTGGCCTGTGAACAGCAATTCGTAGTACGCGGTCGTGATGGGATACCGTTCGGGAAGTCGCGGAATCGTGCCATACAACCGGTTGCTGAAGAACACGAGGTAGTCGGCGCGCGAAAGCTCCTCGCCGATTGTTCGCAGTTTGGAAGGCGTGTCAGGTTCGTACAGGGGAAGGTCGCGATTCTGGTAGGCGCCGAGATTGGGAAGACCTTCCTCCCAATGCTCCTTCAGTATTACCGAGTTTCTGGGGGCATATTCGTTGATCCACTCCGATGCCTCGACCGCCGGATGCGTGTCGTTATAGATGCCAAGATAGGAAATCGAATAAAACGCGGTTGCGGCAAATCCCAGAGCGATCCCCACGGTCATGATCGGACTAGCAATAGCCGGCACAGAGTTTCGGCGGGCTTGCGCTCCGAACTCCAGCATATCGACGGTCAGCCTCGCCGCAAACAACAACAAGAACGGCGTTATGGGAATCAGATAACGGAGGAACTTGACCTCGAACGTGCCGGTGATGAAGAAGTAAGGCGCAACCCACGCCAGCAGAAACGCCTCTGCGCGGGTCTCCGCGCTTCTGAAAGGCATGGAGACGAGCAGCGCGCCCACCGCGATTCCTGACGCGACAATCATCCCTAATAAGCTGTTCGATACCATCAACACCGCCATCGGCAGCGTCCAACCGACGATGACGTACAGGACTCCCCCGCTGAACCTCAGACCTCGGAAGCCCGCGTAGATAACTCCCGCCCACGCCAGCAACCCCAAAGGCCAGCCTAGTCCCCAGGTCACAAGCTGTCTGGCCTGATAGAGGAAGGGGGTTGTGTCGACGTACTGCCGGGTGTACGGGTAGTCTCGAATCCGGCGCACCATCTCCGATTGCTCAGTGACGTCGGCATAGAACCTGTCCCAGTCCAAGATGGCGTAGGGTTGAACGATGAAGAACGTAATGCCGATTGCCCATGCGCCATAAATGGCGTTCTTCACCGCCGTCGAAATCCTGTCCGCAACCAGGCCGGCGCTTTGATTACCAGACAGCAAAAGGCCGCCAGCGTACATCACATGCGCCAGTACGTACGCCGCGCCGATGGGCGCAAGGCTCACCTTCGTCGCAAGGCCAAGGCCTATGAACAGGCCGGCTAGAATCGAATCTCGACTGTTCCCGTGTCTGGCGACCCGCACCAGAAAGAACATCGTCAGGACCGTGAAAAGCGCAAGGAATGTGTCCACAGCAAAGAAGTGGCTCAACTGGATGTGGATGACCGCGATGGCAACCAGACCAGCGGCAAACAGTCCCACCTTCCGCGAATACAACATTCGGCCAAGACCGAACACCGCCACCACAGTCGCCACGTCGACAAGCCCGGATATGACACGTCCAGTGATTCGCAGGTCTCTCAGGCCGTCACTGCCAGGGGCAAGTTCGTAAAGAAGCTCAACGCCCTTGAGGAGGTACAACGGGAAACTACCGTAGGGGAACCAGCGAGGATTCCAGGGACTTTCCTCGGCGTCGAAAAGAACGTCAATCTCGCCGAGGGTGGGTGGCGAGATTGATTCCACTTTTGAGAGGATGGCCCGTTCGTCAGGATGCGGCGTCCAACTGAACCCCTCGTCCCAGTTCAGGCCATACATCCTCAGAAATAGGGCCAGAGCGACGACAATTAGCAGGCCAATGGCCGTGGCCCTGCGGCCAAAGTCTCTGCTTTGGACCGAGGTCATCTGAGACTGTTCTGGTTCGATAGCGTCCGTCATATCCACCGAATTATAGACTGCGCTTCAGGCCGCAACTCGTCCCGCTTCCACTAAACTACGTTCAGCCAGTGAAATCGGACGCCTAGCGGGCAGCAGCGTCCATCGCGATTTCAGACTGAAAATACCTTCGTTGGAACCAAAACGACACGTTCACCAGACTGATCAACACGGGCACCTCCACCAGTGGCCCGACAACCGCCGCCAACGCCATGCCAGAACCGATGCCAAATACGCCAACAGCCACCGCTATCGCAAGTTCGAAATTGTTGCCTGACGCTGTGAACGCTATCGTCGCGCTCTTGGAATAATCGGCGCCAAGACGCTTCCCCATGTAGAACGAGATAACGAACATAAGCACGAAGTAGATAGACAGCGGAATCGCGATTCTCACCACATCCAGTGGAATCTCCACGATGACCTCGCCCTTTAGAGAAAACATCACCACGATGGTGAACAGCAGGGCGACAAGCGTGATCGGGCTGATCCTGGGAATGAACGTCTCCTCGTACCAGAGCCTCCCCATCGCGCGCATCAGCACAACGCGAGTCACTATGCCAGCAGCGAACGGGATGCCCAGATAGATCGCCACGCTTTGGGCAATCTGCCCAATGCTCACGTCTACCTCCAACCCTTCCAGTCCGAACAACGGTGGCAGCACGGTGATAAAAAAAAAGGCGTAAATCGAGTAAAAGAATATCTGGAATATGGAGTTCAGAGCCACGAGTCCAGCGGCGTACTGGCTGTCGCCCTTCGCCAACTCGTTCCACACCAGCACCATCGCGATGCAGCGGGCAAGCCCGATCATTATGACGCCAACCATGAACTCAGGGTACGACCGCAGAAATATGATTGCCAGCGCGAACATCAACACCGGCCCGATGAGCCAATTCTGAATCAGTGACAGGCCTAATATCCGCCTGTTGCGAAATACCTCGCCCATCTCTTCGTAACGCACCTTCGCCAGCGGCGGGTACATCATCAGAATTAGGCCGATGGCGATTGGCATGGAGGTCGTGCCCACGTTGAGTGATTCAGTGAATTTCGCAACGTCAGGCCATTGATGCCCGATCCCGACACCGAAGGCCATCGCCAGGAATATCCATCCCGTAAGATACCTGTCCAGCAGGGACAGCTTTTTGAATCCGATCCCGGATGATCCCGTTAACGCCTCAGTGCTCAAACCCGATTCTCTGTTGAGCAGAATGCAATCCCAAAAATCGTGGCACTAAAGCACGCCATTCCGAACACTAAGCGCCGTGCCTCAAGGCCTGCCCGACGATGTCGATGCCAACGCGCTCGCTCCAGGCCGCCAGCAACTGCTGAGTTATCGGGCCAGGATTGCCGTCGCCGATGTCCCGTTTGTCCGCGCTGGTCACAGGCAATACGCAAGGGCTGGTGCCCGAGAAGAACGCCTCGTCCGCCGTGTAAAGATCGTAGGGCTGGAGGTCTTCTTCAACGATAGGCATGTTCAGCTGGTCCGCCAGATCGAAGACCATTCCTCTGGACACGCCCTGCAGAATGCTACGGTCTCCAGGAGTCCGAATCACGCCATCCGTGACCAGGAACATATTGTATCCGGTGCCTTCTGTCAGGTTGCCGTCGATGTCTGTCAGGATAGGCCAGGCGTTGGGGTCCACGTCGTGAGCCTCAAGCTCGGCGAGGTTGAAGTTCATGCGGCTGTAGTGCTTCACCTTTGGGTCCAACGACTCTGTCGAAAAGCTGCGCGTTCTGGCGATGACGCTGGGCGCGCCGTCG